>JACCDP010053797.1_pt1 | contig 83937 bp, 76 predicted proteins | sample 7445841 | NCBI WGS metagenome assembly JACCDP01 (sample SAMN15323441, study PRJNA562643) | freshwater metagenome | isolation source: river surface water | place: USA:Blue River Watershed | collected 2017-08-17
ATCTACATCGTCGAGGGCGACTCCGCCGGCGGCTCGGCCAAGCAAGGCCGAGATCGCAAATTCCAGGCCATCTTGCCCCTGCGCGGCAAGATCCTGAACGTCGAAAAAGCCCGCTACGAAAAACTGCTGACCAGCAACGAAATCGTGACGCTCATCACCGCACTGGGCACGGGCATTGGCAAAGCGACCATCGAGTCCGGCAAATCGGGCACCGATGATTTCAACATCGATAAATTGCGTTACCACCGCATCATCATCATGACCGATGCCGACGTGGACGGTGCGCACATTCGCACTTTGCTGCTGACCTTCTTCTATCGCCAAATGCCCGAGCTGGTCGAACGCGGTCACATTTACATCGCACAACCGCCGCTTTACAAGGTCAAGTCCGGCAAGGAAGAGTTGTATCTGAAGGACGGCCCGGCGCTCGATGGCTATTTGCTGCGCATCGCCATGAAAGAAGCCCAACTTCACACCGGTGGAGCCACCGCTCAGGTGTTGTCGGGTGAAACGCTGGAAAACCTGGCGCGCAAGCACCAATTGGCTGAGCAAGTCATCGACCGCCTCAGCGCCTTCATGGATGCCGAAGCCCTGCGTGCCGTCGCCGACGGTGTGCGACTCAATCTCGAAACCCTGGACGATGCACGCGCCTGCGCCGAGCCCCTGCAAGCCAAGCTGCGCGAACTCTCCACCACGGGCATTCCGGCCGAAGTGACGGCCGAAATGGATCTGCGCACCGACAAGCCTTTGCTGCGCATCAGCCGCCGCCATCATGGCAACATCAAGAGCAGCGTCATCACGCAAGACTTCGTGCACGGCGCCGATTATGAAGTGTTGTCTCAGGCGGCGGATCTGTTCCGTGGCCTGGTCGGCACAGGTGCTCGCGTGGTGCGCGGCGAAGGCGAACGCCAAAAAGAAGAACGCGTCAGCGACTTCCGCCAGGCCATGCAATGGCTGATCTCTGAAGCCGAACGCACCACCAGCCGCCAGCGCTACAAAGGCCTGGGCGAGATGAATCCCGAGCAACTGTGGGAAACCACCATGGACCCGGCTGTGCGCCGTTTGCTGCGTGTGCAAATCGACGACGCCATCGAGGCCGACCGCGTGTTCACCATGCTCATGGGCGACGAGGTCGAACCGCGACGCGACTTCATCGAGACCAATGCCCTCAGGGCGGGGAACATTGACGTGTGATGGGGTTGAACGAATGCGGTGATGATGCAAGAGAGAGATCTCCTGCTCAAACTCCCCGTTTCGGGCAACATCAAGCGATGGGCTTGGCGTCCATGATCATGGCCCACGCACCCCACGCCGCGTCAGATTCGTGGCGGGCCGTCATCCAGCAGTGAAACTCCATCGTCTCCATGACGGATTTTGAGCCGCCCTCGGTTTCGAGGGTCGTGCGAATTTTGAGGAATCGTTCGTGCGCGAGTTCTTCTGCCACTTGTTTTTGTTCTGCCGCGGCTTCAGCAGCAGCCGAAGCTGCGATCCAGGTTGGGTTCATACAAGACGCTCAAGGGTTGCTGCGACTTGAGGAACGGTCGCAAAAGTGAAGCTTGCCTGGGGAAAAGTCAGACCACTTCAAGAGGCCATATGAAGAAGGCACAAGTGGTGGTGTACGGTTTTGGGGAACCGCTGCCCTCATCAAATCCGATTGTGGCTGGGGAAAGCAAAAAACGACCACAACGAGTTTAATGTACTCTCTTTATCGCATTTGCACCACAAGTGTTGGCGAACAAATTGCGTCGAGCATTGACATCAGGCCATCAGCCCCGCCTTGAAGTCCTCGACCGCCTCGATCAGTTGTTGTCGGGTGTTCATGACAAAGGGACCGTACTGGGCGATGGGTTCGCGCAGCGGTTGGCCGGCCAACACGATGGCTTTGCTGCCGACCTGGCCTTGCAGCCGCAAGTGATCGCCCGAACCCAAAATGCCCATGCGCTCGGTGGGCACAGTGGTGGTGTTTTGCCCCAGCACTTGCACTTCGCCCCGATAGACATAAATGAACGCGTGGTGGTCGATGGGCAGGTTTTGCTCAAAAACCGCGCCATCGGCGTTGAAGTGCACATCCCAAAACTGCGGTTGCGTGTGTTCGCTTTGGATCGGACCCGCTGTGCCGTTGACTGCCCCGCCAATCACCGTCACGCGCACGCCGGGGGCGGCGTCGACTTGCGGCAGTTGAGCGTGCGGAATGTCCTGGTACTTGGGCTCGCACATTTTCAGCTGTGAAGGCAGGTTCAGCCACAGCTGAAAACCTTCCATTTGGCCCTCTTCCTGCTCGGGCATCTCGCTGTGGATCAGGCCGCGCCCTGCGGTCATCCATTGCACATCGCCGTTTTGCAGCAGACCTTCGTTGCCTCGGCTGTCGCGGTGCCGCATGCGGCCTTGCAACATGTAGGTCACCGTCTCAAAGCCCCGGTGCGGATGATCAGGAAAACCGGCGATGTAATCGGCGGCTTCGTCGCTGCCGAAATGGTCCAGCATCAAAAACGGATCCAGTCGCTGCTGCCATTCGTGCGTCAAAACACGCGTTAGCCTGACCCCGGCACCATCGGAAGTGGGCTGCCCAAGCACCAGCCGCTCCACCGAGCGGGCTTTTGAGACCCCTGCGCTCATTGGACGGCGTAGCCTTCTTCTGCAATGGCCTCCATCAGCGCTGCACGCGGTTGCTCGCTGTGCACCGTGACTTTGTTTTCAGTGCGCACGATCTCGATCGTGGCTTTGGGGTCCAGCCGGATCAGGGCTTTCTTGACCGACATCTCGCAGTGACCGCAGGTCATGCCCTTGACTTCAAATTGGTGTTCCATGATCTGGCTCCTTCAGTTCATTAATTGGGGTCTGACCCCAATTTTTTCAATGGTGCGCCGATTGGGGGCGTTTGGCGCGGTGATCTGTCCCCGATTTTTCGCTGTGGCACAAAAGCAACCATTAATTGGGGTCAGACCCCAATTTTGAGCGCCGGCGCAGGAGCAGGGCGTTGGTCATGACGCTGACGCTGCTCAAGGCCATGGCGGCGCCGGCGACGACGGGACTCAGGTAGCCCAGCGCCGCCAGCGGGATGCCGGCGACGTTGTAGGCAAAGGCCCAAAAGAGGTTTTGTCGGATTTTGGCGACGGTGCGGCTGGAGATGTCGATGGCTTGGGCGACCAGGGCCACTTCACCGCGCATCAGGGTGACGCCAGCCGTGCCCATGGCGACATCGGTGCCCCCACCGTCGGGGTTGGCCATGGCCATGCCGACATCGGCTGCCGCCAATGCCGGGGCGTCGTTGATGCCGTCGCCCACAAAGATCACGGTTTTGCCTTGCGCATGGGCTTGTGATTGCAAGCGACGCACCCACTCGGTTTTTTGGGCGGGCAATACTTCGGCGTGGATTTCGTCGGCGCGCAGGCCCAGGCGTTGCCCCATGGCCATTGCGGCGGCCTGGTTGTCGCCTGAGATCAGGGCCAACTGCAAGCCGCGCGAACGCAACGTTGTCAGCGCTTGTTCGACCCCGGGCTTGGGCAAGTCGCCAAAGCTCAGCAAAGCCACCACGCGCAGGGGCCCGTCGCCCGTTGACTCGGCCAGCAGGGACAGGGTGTGGCCCTGCTGCAGCTGCGCTTGGACCAGGGCTTGTTGCCCGGCGTTGAGGTGTGCCGACAGCCAGGGCAGGCTGCCCAGTTGCAGCCACTGAGCACCCATCTGGCCCTGAATGCCACGTCCGCTCACGGCCTGGCTGTTTTGAACCTCGGACGGGCTGATGCCGCGGTTTTGGGCTTCGCGCAAAACCGCACAGGCCAAGGGGTGCTCGCTGTGCTGTTGCAGGCTGGCAGCCCAGCGCAAACACTCGGTGTCGCTGTGTTGTGCCAGCGGCACCAACTCGATCAGCCGCGGTTGCCCCATGGTCAACGTGCCAGTTTTGTCAAAAGCCACGATGCCGGCACGGTGCCCCAACTCCAGCGCCTGCGCGTCGCGGATCAAAATGCCCTGACGCGCCGCCACGCCGGTTCCGGCCATGATGGCGGCCGGTGTGGCCAGCCCCAGCGCGCAGGGGCAGGCGATGACCATGACGGCCACGCTGTGGATCAGCGCCGTCTCAAACGTCGCGCCGTTCATCATCCAGGCAACGCCGGTGATCAGCGCGATGACCAGTACCACCGGCACAAAGACCGCTGCGATTTGGTCGACCAGTCGCTGGATGGGGGCTTTGGCGGCTTGTGCGTCCTCCACCAGCCGAATGATCTGTGCCAGCATCGAGGTCGCGCCCACGGCACTGACTTTGAGGCGCAGCACGCCTTCGCCGTTCAGGGTCCCGCCGCGCACATGCGCACCCGGAGCCTTGTGCACAGGCAATGGCTCGCCGGTCAGCATCGACTCATCGACGCTGCTTTCGCCTTCGGTCACTTCGCCATCGGCCGCAATGCGCTCGCCGGGCAAGACACGAATCACGTCCCCTGCCAACACCTCGGCGATCGGCAGTTCTTGTTCGCCGTCGGGGGTGAGCACGCGCGCGGTTTGCGGTCGCAACGCTTGCAGGGCGCGGATGGCCTGCAGGGTGCTGGCCTTGGCGCGCGCTTCCAGCCATTTGCCCAACAGCACCAGGGTGATGACGACCGCAGAGCCTTCAAAATAAAGGTCGGGGCCATGTTCGCCATGATGTGCGGGCGGTGCCGACCACCACAGCCACATCGACAGCGCCCAACCGGCGCTGGTGCCCAAGGCGACCAGCAAGTCCATGTTGCCGCTGCCGGCGCGCAGTGCATGCCAGCCGGCTTTGTAAAAGCGTGCACCGAGCACAAACTGCACCGGCGTGGCCAGCAGAAACTGCCACAGCGCGGGCAGCATCAGGTGTTGTCCCCACAGCGCACTGACCATGGGGGCTACCAGGGGCAGGCTGAGCGCAAGGCCCACCCAGACCGGCCAGCCCTCGCGCCAAATCGACGGGGACTCGGCCGCTGTGGCGCTTTCGGTGTCGCGCGGCTCATAGCCGGCATCGCGGATGGCTCGGCGCAAGCGCGCCATCTGTTCTTGCGGGTCGGATGGGGCTTGGGCCCAGGTCACGCGAGCCATTTCGGTGGCCAGGTTGATCGATGCATGGTCCACGCCGGGCACCCGGGCCAGGGCTTTTTCAACCCGGGTCACGCATGAAGCACAGGTCATCCCACCGACACCGATGTCACAGACCTGGGGCACTTCGTTTGACATACCCCCTAGTGTAGAGCCGCTTTGCCATTTATGCGGAAGGCGTGGTCGGCGGCAGTGGTGGCTCTTTGTGCCTGGGCGCAAACCAGGCGACGTACAGCGTCGGCAAAACCACCAGGGTCAGCAGCGTGGCCGAGACCAGCCCGCCGATCACCACCAGCGCCAGCGGGCGCTGGGTTTCTGACCCGATGTCGTGGCTGAGCGCCATGGGCAACAGGCCGAGTGCGGCCAGCAAGGCCGTCATCAGCACGGTCCGCAGCCGTTGCATCGAGCCTTCGCGCACGGCCTCGATCAGCGGCAGTCCGGCGGCGCGCAGTTGCTGGAACACGGTCAGCATCACCACCCCGTTGAGCACGGCTTGCCCCGACAGCGCAATGAAGCCGATCGCCGCCGACACCGACAAGGGCACGCCAAAAATCCACAAGGCAAAGATACCGCCCACCAGCGCCAGTGGCACATTCACCAGAATCAGCGCCGCGCTTTTCAGGGTTTTGAAGGCGTCGAACAGCAACACGAAAATCAGCAAGAGGGAGATCGGGACAACGACCGCCAGGCGCTTCATCGCCCGCTCCTGGTTTTCAAACTCACCTGACCAGGTCAGCGTGTAATGGGCCGGTAACTTCACATGGTCAGAGACGCGTTTTTTCATGTCGGCCACCACCGAGCCCATGTCCCGTCCTTTGATGAAGATGCCGATCGCCATGGTGCGGCGACCGGCTTCGCGTGCGATGTTCATGGCACCCACGGCTTCTTTCAGGTGCGTGACCTGAGCCAGTGACACCGAGCCACCGCCCGGGGTCGGGATCAGGATGGTGCCCAATTCTTCAATTTGCCGGCGCGTATTGGCCAGGCGCACCACCACAGCGAAGCGGCGCTCTCCTTCCCACAGGTAGGTGGCGGCCTTGCCGGCCAAAGCGGACTCGATCACATCTTGCACATCTGCCACGTTGATGCCGTAGCGTGCGGCGCGTGCGCGATCGATGTCGATCACCAATTGCGGCAACTCGCCCAGACGGTCGATTTCAGCCCGGTAGACGCCGGGCACACCGCGAATTTGTGATTCGATGGCTTCGGCGGTGTCGCGCAAAGTCCCCAGATCGTCGCCGGCGATTTTGATCACGATCTGTCCGTCGATTTGCGAGATCGACTCCAGCACGTTGTCGCGGATGGGCATGGAGTACGTGGGTTTGAGTCCCGGCCAGCGGGTGATCGTGCGATCGATCTCTTCCAGCAGTTGGTCGCGCGTGAGTTGGGGGCGCCACTCCTCGGCGGGTCGCAGGTCCACAAAGACTTCGGCCATGCTGATGGTCTTGGGGTCGGTGCCGTCTTCCGGTTGGCCGGCCTTGGAGATGGTGCTGCGCACTTCAGGGATGGTGGCCAGCGCCCGGCGCACACCGCCCAGAATTTGGGTGGCCTCTTCGTTGGAGACGCTGCCCGGCAGTCTCAAGTTGACCCACAACGATCCCTCGTTGAGTTCGGGCAGAAACTCCGAGCCCAACTGCGTCGCCACGCCCAGCGCCAATGCCAAGGACAACATGGCTAGCACCATCACTTGCCGGGTTTTGGCCAGGGCCCAGTCCAGCACGGGTCGATAGAGGCGCTTGGCCCCTTCGACCAGCCAGTTGTCATGGTGCGGCAATCCTTTGCGCAACATCCAGTAAGCCAGCAAGGGCACCAGGGTGAGAGAGAAAATCAGCGAGCCAATCAAAGCCGAGGTGACCGAGAGCGCCATCGGTTGAAAAATCCGCCCTTCGTGGCGCTCCAGCGCAAAGATCGGGATGTGTGCGGCGATGATGATCAACATCGAAAACAGCGTGGGCCGACCGACCTCGTTGGCAGCCTGGATGATCAAGGTCTTGCGCTCTTTGTCGTTCATGCCTTCGCCACGCTGGGCCAGGCGGTGCATGATGTTTTCAATCATGATCACCGCCCCGTCGACGATGATGCCGAAGTCCATGGCGCCCAGGCTGAGCAGGTTGGCCGGCACACCCATGATTTTCAGGCCCATGAAGGTGGCTAGTAGAGACAGGGGAATGACCACCACCACTGCCAGGCTGGCGCGCAAGTTGGACAGAAACAGGTAAAGCACCAGTGAAACCAGCAAGGCACCCTCAACCAGATTGCGAAACACGGTGCTTAAGGTCTTGTCCATCAACCATGTGCGGTCGTAATAGGGTTCGATGCGCACGCCGGGGGGAAGTTGGTTGTTCAGGGTCGCCAGCCGATCCTTGACAGCGCGCAACACGATGCTGGGGTTTTCGCCTTTTCGCATCAGCACCAGGCCCGACACGATGTCGTCGTCCTGATCCTGACCCACTGTGCCCAGTCGAGGCACGCCGCCGACCTCGATGCGTGCAACATCGGAGACCCGGACCGGGCTGCCCTGGCTGGCTTTGAGCACAATTTGTCCAATTTCTTCCGGGCTGCGCAGCAAGCCGATCCCCCGGATGGCGTATTGTTGTGCGCCATGGCTGATGTAGCTGCCACCGGCGTTGCTGTTGCCGCGCTCCAGGGCTTGCAGCAGATCTTGCAGCGTGAGGTGGTGCGCGCGCAACTTGGCCAGGTCCGGTTGCACTTCGTACTGTTTGATGTAGCCGCCCATGGTCACGACATCTGCGACGCCGGGAATCTGCCGCAGACTTCGCTCCACGGTCCAGTCTTGCAGGGTGCGCAAAGCCGTGGTGCTGTGACCATCACCACGCAGTCGAAAGCGGATGATCTCGCCCACCGGGGTGGCGTTGGGGGCCATCCGCACTTCAACCCCTGCAGGCAATGAGACACCGCCCAAGCGTTCAATGATGTGTTGACGCGCCAAATCCGCGCTGATTTCATCGTTGTAGGTGATGACCGTATAGGACAGGCCAAACTGAGTGTGCGAGAACACGCGGATCGATTGCGGCAAACCCGACAAGGCGACCTCAAGGGGCAATGTCACTTGCTTTTCGACCTCTTCTGCTGCCCGGCCCGGGTAGAGTGCGATCACGGTGACCTGGGTGTCGGTCACGTCCGGAAATGCTTCGACAGACAACTGTTTGAAGGCCATGGCGCCGGCCAGTGCGAAGAGCACGGCCCCCAGCACGATGAAAAGCGGCTGGTGGATGGCGTAATGGATCAGTTTTTTCATGGGTTGGCCCTGGGCGGCGAAGGCATGCCTTGGCGTGAAGCCTCCATGGCCAGCTTGTACTCCCGAGCCAGCAGCAAGGTTTGGCGGGTCACAACCCGTTGACCTGTGCGCAGGCCCTGACGCACCCACACGCGGTCGTTGTCGATGGCTTGCGCCGACACCTGAAGCGGGATGAAACTGCCGTTTTCCTGTTGCACAAAACACCAGTGCTGACCGGATTCCAGGTAGATGGCCGACGCCGGTACCCAATGCCCCTCTCCCAGAGGCCGATGGATGAGTGCGGTGGCCAGCATGTCTGCTTTGAGCACCCGTTGGGGATTCGGGACCTCAAGCCGAACCCGCAAGGTGCGTGTTTCGGGATCGATGAAATCGGCCAACGCCTGGACCCGCCCACTGAAGGATTGCCCAGGGAGCGAGGCCACGCGCAATTCGAGGGTTTGCCCCTTTTGCAAACCGGACTGCTCGTTTTCGGGCACATCCACCCAGGCCCACAAGTGTTGCGGTTGGGTGATGACGAAAAGTGCTGCCTCGCCGCCGGCGGGCAACTCTTGTCCCGGATTGATGCGCCGCTCCACCACCACACCGGACAAGGTGCTGCGCAGACTCAGAGCTTGCTGTGTCGAGGCCTCGCCGCCATACAGTTGAACGCGAGACTGGGCCCGCAGCGCTTCTGCCCGGGTTCGTCGATGGTCTGCTTGAGCGGTTTCCAGCTCTTTGCGTGCGGTGATGCCCAAACCGAACAATTCTTCTTGTCGTCGCAACTGTTGCGATGCCAGATCAAGTTCTGCTTGAGCCCGTACATGCTCGGCCTGTGCTTGTCCGAACTCGGGCGAGGCCAGTTCGGCCAGAACCGATCCCGAGGTCACGTTTTGACCCACGTCACCGCGTACCGCCACCACCCGACCCGGGAAGGCGCTGTAAATTCTTTGCGTTCGGTCCTCGTTCCAGACCAAACGGGCCGGCCACTCACTGCGCCACGCGCCGGCTTTCTGGACTTCAGCGGTCTGCAAGAGTTGTAGTTGCGGGTGGTCGGCCGGGTAAAGCAAGGCACCGTTTTGCAAAGTGACCGCACCCCTGTCCATCGGTTTGGTGGCCGGGTCGGGTTGGCAAGCGCTGAGCAAGGCCAATGCGCAGGCGCAAGCCGATCCTTTGAGCGGGGAGAGTTTCATGGTGAGGTCTCGGGAGTGGCCAACATGGGCAAAGACATGATCAGGCGCTGAAGCGCTCGTTCCGGAGGTTCGGTCAGGAGCAACAGGCCGGCATAGGTCACTGCGTGATCCCGCTTTGCCGCCAGGCCTTCCAGCCAAGTGAGGTGATGGGTGCGACGGGCGTCGAGCAGGTCGGTCAGCGACAGGGCCCCCTTTTCATAGGCCTGTTCGGCTTGCTCCAGCACCTGGCGCGCTTGGGGTCCAATGTCGTCGCGGTGCGACAACCAGCGCGAGCGGGCGGCCAGAAAGTCCTGATACAGGCCATGCCATTCGGTTTGGGCTTGCAATCGGGCTTGTGCCAGCAGGTCTTCGCTTTGCTGCGCTTGGGCTTGCGCTCGGGCGATTTCACCCTGATAGCTGTAGTTCCATTGCAGGGGCATTTGCAGGCGCAATTCAAGCAAGCGGGTGGATGTGCCCGGATGATGGTCCAGGCTGGTGCCCCAGGTGATGTCGGATTTTTTCAGCGCCAGTGCCAGGGCAAGTCCCTGTCGGGCGGCGTCGGCACGCGCCTGGGCGGCGCTGACGGTGGGGCTTCGCTCAACCCCTTGAGTCCATTGCGGTACCCACCGCGCTGTGTCGCTCAGGTCACCGATGGTCTTGGGCCAGCCCTGGCCGGGGCGCCATCCTTCGGGCGGGGTTTTGAGACCGGTCACGTGTCGCAGGGCCTGTGTGGCGCGTTGCAGACCGGCCAGGGCGGCGGGTACCTCGGTTTCGGCGCGGCTCGCCTCGATTTGCCAGCGCATCATCTCCTGGCGCGACAAGTCTCCGGCTTGTTGTCGCCTTTGAGCCGCCTGGGCCTGTTGGCGACTGGCGACAGCCACCGATTGCAGGTGATGCAAGCGCTCGATTTGCGCCAGCCAATCAAAATAGGCGGCGCTGGCCAGCAGCCCCTGCTGGCGCCGAGTCAGAGCGAGATCCTGTTCGGCGGCACGGGCTGAACTTTGCGCCGTGAGCGTGCGCAGGTCGCGCTTGTTGCCGCGCTCGACGGTGTAGTCCAGGCCCACCCCTTTGTCGATGCGCTTGTCGCGCCACACATGGCCACCTCCGATGCCGTTTTGCAGGTCGATCGATGAAGTGCGCGCCGACAGCACCGGCAGCGGGGACCGGTCGGCGCTGACCACATCGGCCTGCGCTGCTTCCAGGTTGCGTTGGCTGATGCTGACTTCCAGGTTGGCCCCGGCGGCGTCCAGCACCTGACGCAGGCTCAGGGGTGACTGGGCCCAGGCGGCCCATGGACAGGCCAGCAGCGCAAGCCCGCACAGGCGACGGTGAGAGAGTCTCAATTGTCGTATGCTCATGTCCAGGTTATCGCAGGACTTGCCTGACCGAAACCTGACCTAAGCCCCAGCCATGCGCATTTTGTGGATTGAAGACGATCAGGTGCTGCGCCACATGGTGTCGCGCAGCTTGAGCGATGCCGGGCATCGGGTAGACGCCGCCAGCAACCTTGCAGATGCCCGCCAACTCTGGTCGGTGCAAGGCTACGATGCCGTGTTGCTCGATCTCAACTTGCCCCTGGAAGATTCGGCCACCAGCACCCAAGGCAACGGCCTGGATTTGTTGCGTGACATGCGGCACAAGGGCGACCGCACGGCGGTGCTGGTGCTGACGGCCCGCAATCGGACCGAAGAGCGCATTGCCGGTCTCAACGCCGGTGCTGACGATTACCTGGGCAAGCCATTTGACTTGGCCGAGGTCGAGGCCCGTTTGCGCGCCCTGGCCCGGCGCAGTCTCGGGGCCGACGACGTCGTTCAGGTCGGACAACTGACGTTGTCCCGCGCCTTGCGCCGCTTGAAACTGGGCGATCAGGACTTGGTGTTGCCGGCGCGCGAATACGAGGTCTTGTGCGAGTTGCTCACCCCTGCGGGGCGTGTCATCAGCAAAAAAGCGCTGGCCGAGAAGCTGTCGGGTTTTGATGATTTGCTGGGAGACAACGCGCTGGAGGCGTTCATTTCGCGCTTGCGCAAAAAGTTGCAAGGCTCCGGTGCGGCCATCCGCACTTTGCGCGGCATCGGCTATGTGCTGGAAGAGTGCGGGACATGAGCACCCAGCGCTTGCCTACTTTGCTCAGTCGCTTGTTGCGCCATGTGCTCATGCCGTTGATGTGGGCCGGGATTCTGGGTGCGGTGCTGGTGGCCATCGTGGCGCGTCACTTCACCAGTGAGGCCTACGACCGCTCCTTGCTGGACGATGCCCTGATGGTCGCCGGTCATGTCGCAGAGCGTGATGGCACGCTCGATTTTCGACTCTCGCCGGCCGAAATGAAGGCGGTGCTGTTTGACCAAAGCGAGTCCTTGTTTTTTGCCATCTACGACGGCGAAGGCCAATTTCTGGCCGGCCATGCCGGCTTGCAGGGGCGGGTGGTGCCTGCTGGCGCGGCCTATGTTTTTGGTGAGTTTGCCTATCAGGGGCAACGCTTGCGCACCTTGACCTTGCAGCGCGAGCGCCCGCAGCGCTATACCGTGGTCATGGGGCAGACCACCCACAGTCGCGAGCGCATTTTGCAGCAGGTTCTGGTCTTTTCGCTGGTGCCCCAACTGGTGTCGTTGTTCCTGCTGGCCTTGTGGTTGCGCCGAAACATTGAAAAAGAACTCAAACCCTTGTCTGATCTGGAGCAAGACTTGTCACAGCGCGACGCCAGCGATTTGTCGCCTGTGCGCGTGCATCAAGCCAGCAGTGACATGCAACGCCTGGGCGAGGTGGTCAACAGCCTCTTTGGCCGCATTCGGCTGGGCTTGCAGGCCCAGCGCGAGTTTTCGGGCAATGTGGCGCACGAATTGCGCACGCCGTTGGCGGGCATTCGCGCGCAAGCCGAGTATGGTTTGGGTCACGCCGACAGCGCCGTCTGGCGCGAGCAATTGCAAGGGGTGCTGCAAAGCCAGGAGCGAGCCAGTCATCTGGTCGACCAGTTATTGGCGCTGGCTTTGGTCGCCGAAGCCCGACAAGCCTTGCACCTCGAACCGGTGGATCTGAGCGAGCTGGCCACCCAGGCCCTGTTGCGCTGGATGCCGCAGGCCGATCAGCGCAGCGTCGACTTGGGGGCGCAAGGGCTGGATCGCCCGGTGTGGGTCTGGGGCCAACGCGCGCTGCTGGAGGGCTTGCTGGACAACCTGATCGACAACGCCTTGCGTCACGGGCGACCTGCCGACGGCCAGGGGGCTCAGGTCACTCTCAGCCTCGAGGCGGCAGCAGCAAAGGTTCGCTTGTCGGTGCAAGACAACGGCCCCGGGGTGCCACGCGCTTGGCGCGAGCAATTACAGGCCCGCTGGCAGCGCGGCCCCGAGGGTCTGGCGGCTGGCGACGGGCACGGCTTGGGCCTGTCCATCGTTTCGGCTTATGCGCGTCATCTGGAGGGCCGTGTGTCTTTGTCCGAGTCAGCTTCCGGCGGTTTGTGCGTGATGGTCGAGTTGCGGCCCTGCGAGCCGCCTGTCACTCAGGGCCGGGCATGACACCGTCGCCCTGGCGCTCGGCCCTCGCCCTGTCGATGGGGGCGGCCTTGTCGCTGGGCGTGACGCGTTTTTCCTATGCCTTGTTGTTGCCCGCGATGCGCGACGATTTGGGCTGGTCGTATGTGCTCGCCGGTGCGATGAACACGGCCAATGCTGCCGGGTACATGGTCGGAGCCACCATGATGCCCTGGCTCATGGGGCGTCGCGCACTTTGGTGGCCTTTTGTCTGGGGTGGTGTTTGGGCTTGTGTGTTCATGGCGGCCAGTGGATTTTTTCGCGACCCCAATGGTCTTTTGTTGCAACGTTTTCTGGCGGGTCTGGCCAGTGCCTGGGTGTTTGTCGCGGGCGGCGTTTTGGCGGCCCGCCTGGCGCAACAGCACCCGCAGCAAAGTGGCTGGCTGTTGGGGCTGTATTACGGTGGTACCGGGTGGGGCATCGTTTTGTCCGCCTTGCTGGTGCCTTGGGCCATGCCGGCAGCGGCCGAATGGCCACAAGCCTGGTGGTGGTTGGCCGTGGGTTGTGCGCTGGCTTTGGTCTGGATGTGGCCGACGGCACGCCGCTTGGGTCATGCGAATGCCAGCCAACCTGCGCAGGCGGGTCAGGCTTTGGCTGAAGAATGCCCGGCTTGGCGGCGTCGAATGCTCTGGATCTTGCTGGGCTACGGCTGTTTTGGCATGGGCTACATCGGCTACATGACCTTTGTCATTGCCCTGTTGCGACAGCAGGGCGTGACAGAAGGCGAACGCACCGTGTTTTATGCCATCTTGGGTTTGGGCGTGGTGGTGTCGGCGCGCCTGTGGGCGCGCCTGCTGGACCGCCATCGGGACGGGCGAGCGTTGGCCATTCTGAACGCTTTGTTGGCTCTGGCCACCGCCTTGGCCGCATCCACCCAGTCGTTGCCGATTTTGTGGCTATCGGGCGCCTTGTTTGGCTCGGTTTTTCTGTCGGTGGTGGCATCCACCACCGCTTTTGTTCGTCACAATTTGCCCGATGGCTTGTGGGTGCGCGGGATTGGCCTGTTCACCGTGGTCTTTGCCTGGGGCCAGATCGTGGGGCCGACCATGGTCGGCTGGATTGCCGATGGCCCGGGGGGATTGACGCAAGGCCTGTGGGCCTCGGCTTTGACGTTGGGTCTGGGGGCGGTGCTGGCTTGGCGTCAAAAGACCTTGCACCCGATTGCATCGCGTCACCCCTGAGCCGCGCGTCGGGCAGGATGCAGAGCCAGCCCGACTGCCACTAAAATCAGCACCTGATAGGCAGGCCCCGCCGTGGGGCAAACAGGGCGTCCCACATGCTATACCCCAAGGAATTCGATGTCATCGTCGTCGGTGGCGGTCATGCCGGCACTGAGGCTGCGCTGGCGGCCGCGCGCATGGGTTGCCAAACCTTGCTGCTGACGCACAACATCGAAACGCTGGGGCAAATGAGTTGCAACCCCAGCATCGGCGGCATCGGCAAAGGCCATTTGGTCAAAGAGGTCGATGCCTTGGGCGGCGCCATGGCGCTGGCCACCGACGAAGGGGGCATCCAGTTCCGCATTTTGAACAGCTCCAAGGGCCCTGCCGTGCGCGCCACCCGTGCACAAGCCGATCGCATTTTGTACAAAGCAGCCATCCGCCGTCGCCTGGAAAATCAGCCCAACCTGATGCTTTTCCAGCAAGCCGTCGATGATTTGCTGGTGGAGGGCGACCGGGTGGTGGGCGCCATAACGCAAGTGGGCATACACTTTCGAGCGCGTGCTGTGGTGCTGACCGCAGGCACTTTCCTGGATGGCAAGATTCACGTCGGCTTGATCAACCACGCTGGCGGCAGGGCCGGTGATCCGCCGGCGGTCAGCTTGTCGGCTCGCCTGAAAGAGCTGAAATTGCCACAGGGCCGGCTGAAAACCGGTACCCCGCCCCGCCTCGATGGCCGCACCATCGACTTTTCCAAATGCACCGAACAACCCGGCGACGGCATGCCCGGCGGCATGAACGAGCACGAAGGGGTGCCGGTGTTCAGCACCATGGGGCGTGCCGACATGCACCCGCGCCAGATCTCGTGCTGGATCACCCACACCAATGAGCGCACGCACGAGATCATCCGCAGCGGCTTTGACCGCAGCCCCATGTTCACCGGCAAGATTGAAGGGGTGGGGCCGCGCTATTGCCCCAGCGTCGAAGACAAGATCAACCGATTTGCCGACAAGGACAGTCACCAGATTTTTCTGGAGCCCGAGGGGCTGACCACCCACGAGGTCTACCCCAATGGCATCTCGACCAGCCTGCCTTTTGACATCCAGTACGAGCTGGTGCGCAGCATGCGGGGTCTGGAAAACGCCCACATCCTGCGCCCCGGCTATGCCATCGAGTACGACTACTTTGATCCGCGTGCCCTCCACACCAGCTTCGAGACGCGCGAGATCAGGGGCCTGTTCTTTGCCGGCCAGATCAATGGCACCACCGGCTATGAGGAGGCGGCTGCCCAAGGTCTTTTTGCCGGCATCAACGCTGCACTGCAATGCCGTGGCGAGGCCCCTTGGGTGCCCAGCCGCGATCAGGCTTACCTGGGCGTTTTGGTTGACGACCTGATCACCAAAGGGGTGACCGAGCCGTACCGCATGTTCACCAGCCGGGCCGAGTTCCGCTTGCAGTTGCGCGAAGACAACGCCGACATGCGCCTGACCGAGATCGGTCGCCGCATGGGCTTGGTCGATGATGCCCGTTGGGACAGTTTTTGCCGCAAGCGCGATGCGGTTTCACGTGAAACACAGCGCCTGAAGTCCACCTGGGTCAACCCGCAGATCTTGCCAGCCTCTGAGGCCGAGCGGGTGCTGGGCAAAGCCATCGACCACGAATACAACCTGTTTGACTTGTTGCGTCGTCCCGGCATCAGCCACGCTGCGCTCACCGGCATGGCCGATGGGCGATGGGCGGCGACCGATGTTTCACGTGAAACGCTGGGTGATTTGCTGGGCCCGGTCATCGAACAAGTGGAGATTGCCGCCAAATACGCGGGCTATATCGATCGCCAAAAAGAAGAGGTGGAGCGAGCCGCTTTTTACGAGCAAATGCGCTTGCCCGCCGATCTCGATTACATGCAGGTCTCTGCCCTGTCCATCGAGGCGCGCCAGAAACTGGCCAAGCACCGACCCGAAACTTTGGGGCAGGCATCGCGCATTTCAGGCATCACCCCGGCGACCATTTCGCTGTTGCTCATCCACCTGAAAAAATCCGGACCCAAAGGCCTGCCCAAGTTGCCCGTTGAGGCCGCCCCCACATGAGTGCTGATCTGGCGCGCGACCTGTCCGAGGGCGCGCGGTCTTTGGGCTTGAGTCTCACGCCTGAGGATCAGCGCCGGTTGCTGGATTACCTGGCGCTTTTGCAAAAGTGGAATCGCGTCTACAACTTGACCGCCGTGCGTGATCCGGCCGAGATGCTGACCCATCACCTGCTCGACAGTCTGGCCGCTTTGCCGGCGCTCAATCGGCACGCACCTGGCGCCACCGCCATCCTGGATGTCGGCTCGGGCGGTGGTCTGCCCGGTGTGGTGCTGGCTTTGTGTCGCCCCGACTGGCAGGTGACTTGCGTGGACGCCGTGGCCAAAAAAACCGCATTTGTGCAGCAGGTGGCCGGCAACCTGGGCTTGTCCAACCTGCGTGGGGTGCACAGTCGTGTTCAGGACCTGGGGGCCACTTGGCCCTTGATCACCTGCCGCGCTTTTGCATCCTTGGGCGACTTCACCCATTGGTCTGCTTCTGTCCTGTCGCCCGGTGGTGTGTGGGCGGCGATGAAGGGCAAATACCCCCAGGATGAGATCGACGCATTGCCCGCCTCGGTTCAAGTGTTTCACGTGGAACCTTTGAATGTGCCTGGGCTGGAGGCCGAGCGCTGTCTGGTCTGGATGCGTTGTACCGGGCAAACCTGAAGGGCGGAGCGAATCATGCTCGGGGTCTCGGACTATGGCGCCTTTGTCCTGGCTTTCATCCTGCTTTTGCTGTTGCCCGGGCCGGGTAACTTGGCATTGGTCACTTCAACGGGCTTGGGGGGGTGGCGTGCAGGTTTGTGGTCGGTGCTGGGCTTGTTGCTGGGCGACCAGGTGTTGTTGTGGCTGACGGTGGCGGGGGTGGCTGCCTTGTTGCAGGCGCAACCGACGCTGTTTGCCGGTTTGCAGTGGGCTGGGGCTGCTTACTTGGCCTGGATGGGGTGGCGCATGATGCGCCCGGGCGGCGGCGCAGCCGCGCCGATTCGGGTGCGTGCCGGTCGCTATTGCGCAGATACTTTGCTGATCACCGTGCTCAACCCCAAATCGGCGGTCTTTTATTTTGCGTTTTTCCCGCAATTCATCGATCCGGCGCAGCACCGGGGGCTGCTCACCTTTGCGTTCATGGCCGTCACGGTCTGGGTTTTGGGTGCCGTGTACTGCGTCGCTGTGGTCTGCCTCACTCACCGCATGGCTCAGCGCTTGTCCGCCCGCCCAGAGGTGGCCCTGTGGCTCAGCCGTTTGGCGGGCGTGTGCCTGATGGGTTTTGGCTTGCGCATGCTCTGGAGTGCTTGAACCAGCGTCGAGTTGATGCATACTTCGGGGTGTGGCGTACAGCGGGTTTCGCATGCGCTTTTACAAGGACCGGGCCGTGAAAATTTTTTGTGTCGCCAATCAAAAAGGTGGGGTCGGCAAGACCACCACCACGGTCAATCTGGCGGCCGGTCTGGCGTCCCTGGGTCAGCGGGTGCTCATGGTTGATTTGGACCCCCAGGGCAATGCCACGATGGGCTCAGGGGTCGACAAGCGCACACTGGCACTGAGCGTCTACGATGTGTTGCTGGGCTCGGCCAGCGTGGCCGAGGTCCGGGCGCGCAGCCAGTGGGGTGAGGATAGCAAGGCCGCCACCTACGATGTGCTGGGCGCCAACCGCGATCTGGCCGGGGCCGAAATCGAGTTGGTCAACCTCGATCAGCGTGAATTGAGGTTGCGCCATGCCCTGAAGGCGGTGGAAGACGCCTACGACTTCGTCCTGATCGATTGTCCGCCAAGCCTGTCTTTGTTGACACTCAATGGCCTGTGCGCCGCCCATGGCGTGTTGGTGCCCATGCAGTGCGAATACTTTGCCCTCGAAGGCCTGTCGGATCTGGTCAACAGCATCAAGCAGGTGCACGCCAATCTCAACCGGGACCTGAAAATCATCGGTCTCTTGCGCGTGATGTTCGACCCACGCATCACCTTGCAACAGCAGGTCAGTGACCAATTGAAGGCGCACTTTGGCGACAAGGTTTTTGAAACCATCATCCCGCGCAATGTTCGCCTGGCCGAAGCCCCCAGTTATGGCTTACCGGGCGTGGTGTTCGACACCAGCGCCAAAGGCAGCCAGGCTTATCTCAGTTTTGCCCAAGAGCTCGTGCAACGGGCCCCAACGTGGTGAGCATGAACGAACCGACTCCCATTCACGAAACCGATGCGCCTCCTGAAGCGGTCGTGGTCCCCGCTTTGGCGGTGCCGACGCGAGTTTGGCGTCAGCCTGTCGCATTGACACTGCCCGACTGGAAAGGCGCTCCCGCCGCCCACTGGTTGACCCAGTGGGAACAACAACACGGTTTGCGCCGCGTGGTCCAGCACGACTGGCTGCGGCCTTTGCGCGGCGACTGGATGATGCAACTGCAAGAAGCCGTGTTGGCTCACGAGCATTGTCATTTGTTGGCGCATGGCTTGGGCGGGCACTTGGTGGACGCCTGGTTGCGGCACACCCAACAGGCGCACCGGGTTCTTTCGGTGGTGCTGGTTGATCCCATCGACCTGCGCGAAGAGCAGGCGCGAGAAACGCTCTTTACCTGGAAGCCTCTGCTGCCCCAAAAATGGGCCGTGCCGGTGGGCTTGCTGTGGAAAGAGCGTCCCCTCAACCCCCAGTTGCAACATTGGCTCGAAGCCTGTGGCGCCACGTCTTTGGGGGATTCGGCTCAGCCGCTGGGTGCGGGAGCTGTTGCAGGCTGGTCTCTGGTCGAAGCATTTTGGCGCGACCACGATCCCGCAACCGGTACCGCCATATGGGACCAGCAGCCAGCCCAGTTGGCCTCACATGACACGCTCACCTCCGACTCGGCGGTGGGCACACCCGAGTAACACCCCATGGTCACCAAAAAACCCAAAGGTCTGGGACGCGGTTTGGAAGCCTTGTTGGGCCCCCAGGTCTCTGCGCCTGAAGGGGTCAGCACAGACCCGAACGGCGCCCCCGCCACACTGACTCTGGACCAGCTGGTCCCGGGCATGTATCAACCCCGAACCCGGATGGATGAGGGGGCACTCTACGAGTTGGCCGAGAGCATCAAGGCGCAGGGCATCATGCAGCCCATCCTGGTGCGTCGCCTGGCGCAAGGCGAGCATGCCGGCAAATACGAAATCATTGCCGGGGAGCGGCGCTTTCGAGCCAGCAAACTGGCCGGTCTGAACGAAGTCCCGGTTTTGGTGCGAGATGTTCCCAACGAATCCGCCGCCGCCATGGCCCTGATCGAAAACATCCAGCGGGAAGACCTCAATCCACTGGAAGAAGCTCAGGGATTACAAAGGTTGGTAAGAGAGTTTGGGCTTACTCACGAACAGGCCGCGCAAGCGGTTGGGCGTTCGCGCAGCGCGGCCAGCAACCTGTTGCGTTTGCTCAATCTGGTTGAACCGGTGCAACAGATGCTGATGGCTGGTGACATCGACATGGGTCATGCCCGTGCTTTGCTGGCTTTGGATCGCACCGCTCAAATCACGGCAGCCCACCAAATCACCGCCCGTCACATGTCGGTGCGCGAAGCCGAAAGCCTGGTCAAAAAAATCGGAGCCGAGTTTCAGCTGGTTTCGCCCAAGCCCAAAAAAGAGAAGTCCCGCGATCTGCGCCGCATCGAGGAAGAGCTCTCGGACCTGCTCACGGCACAAGTGGATGTGCGCGTCAAAAAACGGGTCAAGCGACACGGCAAGATTGAAGAGATGGGCGAGTTGTCCATCCAGTTCGGCTCTCTGGAAGAACTCAATGGTTTGATCGATCGTTTGCGCAACGCCTGAGGAGGCCCACCATGAATGCACCCGATTCCCATCTGCTGCCCCAGGTGGCGCGTCGCCTTGTCCCCGAACAGGCCCTGATCGACTTGCAGCACCGGTTCGGGACTCAGTGTTCCACGGCCCAGGCGGTGCGCGACCAACACGGGCGTGACGAGTCCGCCTACACCACCGTGCCGCCGCCCGATGCGGTGGTGTTTGCCGAATGCACCCAGGACGTGGCCGACGCCGTTGGCATCTGCGCGCGTCATCGGGTGCCCGTCATCCCCTTTGGCGTGGGCTCTTCGCTGGAGGGGCATTTGCTGGCCATCCAGGGTGGCATCAGCATCGACTTGAGTCGCATGAACCGGGTGTTGTCGGTGAACCCGGAAGACCTCACTGTGACCGTGCAGCCCGGGGTGACGCGCAAACAGCTCAATGAAGAGATCAGGCACACGGGTCTGTTTTTCCCCATCGATCCGGGAGCAGATGCTTCCATCGGCGGCATGAGCGCGACTCGCGCCAGCGGTACCAACGCCGTGCGCTATGGCACCATGCGCGAGAACGTGCTGGCCCTGGAGGTCGTCACGGCCAGTGGCGAAGTCATCCGCACCGGCACACGCGCCAAGAAGTCCAGCGCCGGCTACGACCTGACCCGCTTGTTTGTCGGCAGTGAAGGCACGCTGGGCATCATGACCGAAATCACGTTGCGCCTGTACCCTTTGCCCGAAGCCGTCTCGGCCGCCATTTGCTCATTCCCCTCGGTGGCCGATGCCGTCAACACCACCATCGCCATCATCCAAATGGGCGTGCCGATTGCCCGCGTGGAACTGATCGACGCCAACAGTGTGCGCATGGTCAATGCCTATTCCAAGCTGACGTTGCGTGAAGAGCCCATGCTGCTCATGGAGTTTCATGGTTCTCCCGCCGGGGTTCAGGAGCAGGCGCAAACGGTGCAAACCGTTGCCACAGACCATGGCGGACAGTCTTTTGAGTGGGTCACCACCCCCGAAGATCGAACCCGCTTGTGGACGGCACGCCATCACGCCTATTTCGCTGCACTTGCTCATCGCCCGGGCTGCCGCATCATCAGCACGGACACTTGCGTGCCCATCAGCCGATTGGCCGACGCCCTGCTGGATTCGATGGCCGAGGCCGACGCCAGTGGCATTCCTTACTTTTTGGTGGGCCATGTCGGCGATGGCAATTTTCATTTTGGCTACATGATCGATCCTGAAAGCGATTCGGAGCGTTCACAGGCTGAAGCTCTCAATCAAACGCTGGTTCGCCGGGCCATTGATTTGGGCGGCACGTGCACCGGTGAGCATGGCATTGGCATGCACAAAATCGATTTTTTGGTTCACGAAGCAGGGGCGGGAGCGGTTCAGGTGATGCGCACCATCAAACAGGCCCTTGACCCGGACAACCTCATGAACCCGGGCAAGGTTTTGACGTGGCAGGCGCCTTGACTGGGTAAACCCCTAATACATAAAACTGTACATAATCCAACAAAAAACCAAACATTATTAATTATAATTTTCGGGTCCACTGGAGGTGCGACCCCATGCCCGAGACCGACCCCCCGCCTGATCCTTGCCCCAACTCCGTCCCGGCCTTGGGCGCCACAGAACAGCACATCCTGCGTTGGCTTTCACGCGCCAACGGCAAAGACATCGATCCGGTTCAGGCCCATTTCAATCGGGCCCAGGCGCAAGTGTTGCTGCAACGCTGGCACGATGCATTGGCCAGTCTGGATGCGGTCATTGATCTGAATCCTGAGCATGCGCAAGCCCATGAAATGCGCCTGCGTCTTTTGTCGCGACTCGACAAGCGCTGATCGACCGCACCGGGTCGCAGCGCACCCCCGGTCATCCGGCCTGGAAGCGAATCAAGCCCTGCACCACCAAGGCCAGGCCACTGACCAGCAACAGAGACAGCGTGATTTGCCGCAGCAACGCCACCGGTGCTCGCTGCGACCAGCGATGTCCCAACAACATGGCCACCAGCGCCACCCCCATCAGCCAGGGCAACCAATGCCAGATGGCCGGGTTGCTCATGCGTCCGCTCAGGGCCATGGTCAGACACGCCAAACCGCTGATCAGCATCAGGCACAAACTGGTGTGTGCCTTCAAGACACGTGGGTCTTCAAACCGCGAGGTCAGGTGGCTCACGATCACCGGGCCCGAAGTGCCCCAAAGCACCTCGATCACGCCCGACAAGCCGCCCGCTGTCGCCGGTTGGCGCAACATCAGTGCAGGTTGGCCGACCGAGCCGCGCAGACCTCGCCAGCCCACCCAGGCCACATAAGCCCCCAAAGCAATCAACAGGCTTCCGCTGTCGAGCAGACCCGGCACCTTGGACAAGCCGGTACCCAGTGCCACCCCCAGCAAAATCCAGATCGAGAATCGCCACAGCTCGCGCGGCTGGATCCACTGCCATTGCAAGCCGCCGAGCAAGAAGCATGCAACGAAATCGATCAGCAGCACCAAGGGCACCACTTGCTGCAAGGGCCACACCCAGGCCAGCAAGGGGACGCTGATCAAGGCCGAGCCAAAGCCGGTGATACCCAGCACCCCGAACCCCAAGGCCACCACACAAAAAGGATAAATCTGCTCCCACATGGTCAGGCGCCCATCATAGTCCTGGCTTGAGTCAAAATAGAGGCTTTCAGAGCACCACACGACACCATGGGCAATCGACTCACGCAAATCGCCACCCGAACGGGGGACGGCGGCACCACCGGATTGGGCAACAACCAGCGGGTGTCCAAAAACAGTTTGCGCGTGCACGCCATGGGCGACGTCGATGAACTCAACTCCAACCTGGGTGTGTTGTTGTGTGAAGAGATGCCAGCCGATTTGCGCGAGTTGCTGGTTGAAATTCAGCACCAACTCTTTAACCTGGGCGGCGAGCTCTCGATTCCCGGGTTTGAATTGCTCAAACCCGATGCGGTGGCGGCGCTGGATGATGCGCTCGAGCGCTACAACGCCCAATTGCCCAAGTTGCAAGAATTCATCCTGCCCGCCGGCACCCGAGGGGCGTCCCTGGCGCATGTCTGTCGCACGGTGGCTCGACGCGCCGAACGCTCGGTGGTGGCACTGGGTTTCGAAGAGGCTCTCAATGATGCGCCGCGTCAGTATCTCAACCGCCTGTCCGACCTGATGTTTGTGCTGGCGCGGGTGCTCAATCGCCTGCACGGGGGCGATGATGTGTACTGGAAGAGCGAGCGCCTGAAGTCGGGCCAGTAAGCCGCAGGGAATCAGGCGAACAATTGATCGTCAAAGATCGCCACGGCGCGCGTCCATCCCGCCGAGGCACCCCGGATTTTGTGCGGGAAGCAGCTGATGTAAAAGCCTGTGGGTGGTAACGATTCGAGGTTGTGCAGTTTTTCCAGGTGGCAATAGCCGATGTCGCGCCCGGCTTTGTGACCTTCCCAGATCAGACCAGCATTGCCACTGTCTTTGTACTTTTCAGCGGTGTAGACAAAAGGTGCGTCCCAGCTCCAGGCGTCGGTACCGGTCAGGCGAACGCCACGCTCCAGCAAATACATGGTCGCTTCGTAGCCCATGCCGCAACCGCTGGCCACATAGTCGGCCTGTCCGTAGCGCGATCCGGCACGTGTGTTGACGACCACGATCTCCAGCGGCGACAGCGTGTGGCCGATGCGTTTGAGTTCGGCTTCGACTTCGGCAGCGGTCACCACGTGCCCGTCGGGCAAATGCCGGAAGTCCAGCTTGACGCCGGGTTGGAAGCACCATTCCAGCGGGACTTCATCGATGGCGATGGCCGGCTTTTTTTCGCCCAGCGCCTTGTCCATGGTGGAGTGAAAATGATAGGGGGCATCCAGGTGTGTGCCGTTGTGTGTGCACAGGGTCACGAACTCCACCGCCCATCCTTCGCCGTCGGGCAAGTCTTCTTTTTTCAGCCCCGGGAAAAACGGCGCGATTTGCTCGTAGGTGTTTTCGTGGGTGAAGTACTCGATGCGCGGGGCAAACGCGGGCGGATCGCTCAGCACATCATTTTCCAGCCGAATGGAGAGATCAACAAATTTTCGGGCCATGGTGATTTCACTCAGGGTTGAAGGCAACAGCCGTAGTTTGCCTCAAGACCAATGAACCATGGGCAAACCGGCGACAGGCGAGCGAAAACGGGGCAGGCGGTTCCCCATCAGGCTGCCGATGTAGACCGTGCGCAAATCCGGGCCACCGAAAGTGACGCTGGCCATCCAGGGCGCCAATTGGCCGCGGGTGGCCAGCATGGTCTCGGTGCTCAGCGTGCCGGCGGCCGCATCGGCCAACAGTTTGGCGCTGGCTTGCGGGTCGCCATCATCGAGCAGCACCAGTTTGTCGCCCTCGGGTGTGAGGGCAATCAATTGATCGACCATGATCAGGGTACACCACAGATTGCCGTGGACGTCAAAGGCGATGCCGTCCGGGAATCCGCCCAGGTGCGAGGGCCCGAAGACCTCACGGTCTTTCAGTTGTACCCCGCCCTCGCCCTCGTGCAGGCGCATTCGGCTGATGCGCGGACCGGTGGTCTCGACGATGTACAGCCACTCTTCGCGGGCATCCAGCCGGATTTCGTTGGTGAAATAAAACCCGTCGGCCACGACCCGCAGGCCATGCTCATCCACGACCGCCACGTAGCCGTCTTGCACCCGGCTGCTGGCGGCCTGTGTCCAGGGGTTGACGCGGGTGGAGATGGTCAGCCAGATCCGGTTGCGCCGGTCGCGCAAGACAAAGTTGACCTTGCCGATCGGTTGGCCGTCGATGCGGTCGTACAAGGTCCGTGTGTGACCCTCGCGGGTCATCACTTCGAGCACATCGGTGCCGAAGTTGGAGATCAGGATGTCGCCATTGGCGGCGAACGCCAGCCCATTGGGCAAAGTGCCCGTGGTGAACTTGGCCTCGGCGTCATCCACGGTCTGGGTGGTGGCGCGCTCGAAACGGGCGTCGCGTGTTTGCCCGATGAAGCGTTGGCTGCCATCAGGCCGGATGTGCATCACGCCGCCGCGCGCATCGGCCACCCACAGGTCGCCAGAGGGCTCGGCCAAAATGCATTCGGGGCGTTGCAAGTCTTGACCGATCCAAGTGATGGAGTCGGGGTCAACCCGAAAATTTTGCAATGGGTTTAGGGCTTTCATCAGGTTCAAATTGAAGCATCCGGGCCGATACTGCAACAGCGTGCTTTCCCTGATGATGTTTCTATCGGGGTGGGCCACAATCGTTGATAAGTTGATCATCTTGCACCATGAACGCCACAGCACCGCTCGTTGCCCCCTACGTGCCACAAATTCGCCTCTATGCCAATTGGCTCGAGAAAAAGCACGGGCTTAAATTCGCCGATTACCAGGCCATGTGGCGCTGGTCGGTGACTGAGCTCGAGCAGTTCTGGGGCACCATGTGGGATTACCTCGACTTGCAGTCGCCCACCCCGCACACAGCCGTGCTGGCTCAAAACACCATGCCGGGCGCGGTTTGGTTTCCGGGCGCACAAGTGAATTACGCACGCCAGGTGCTGCGCCATGTGGCTCCTGCGCATGACGCCGGCATGCCGGCCATCATCAGTGACAACGAAAAAGGCCAACGCCGTGAGCTGAGCTGGCCCGAGTTGCGCCGGCAGGTGGCTGCTTTGGCCCGTCACTTGCAATCGCAAGGCGTGCGGCCTGGTGACCGGGTGGCCGCCTATTTGCCCAATGTGCCCGAGACCATGGTGGCCTTTTTGGCCGTGGTCAGCGTGGGAGGCATCTGGAGCGTGTGCGCTCCCGACATGGGCACCAATGCTGTTTTGGACCGCTTCAAACAGATCACCCCCAAAGTCCTGATCGCTTGTGACGGCGTCACTTATGGCGGAAAAGACCACGACCGCAGCGCAGTGGTGGCCGAATTGCGCGCAGCTTTGCCCACTGTGCAGCATGTGGTGTACTGGCGCAATTTGGGTCATGCTGCGTTGGTCGATAGCGCAGATTTCTCCATGGTGTTGGCTTCCGGGGGCGAGGACCCCGGTTTTGCACCCCTTTGGGTCCCCTTTGATCACCCGCTTTGGATTGTTTATTCCAGTGGCACCACCGGCATGCCCAAGCCCATCGTTCACACCCATGGCGGCACCCTGCTCAATGGGATGGCGCACAAAAACATCCACTACGATGTGGGCTGCAGTTATGAAACCAACTCCTGGGCCGAGCGTTTCCTCTGGTACAGCTCCACCGGATGGGTGATGTGGAATGCTCAACTCAGTGGCTTGCTCAGCGGCACCACTTGCGTCATCTATGACGGCAACCCCGGAGGCTCCAAAGAGCACCCCGATTGGGGCGTGCTGTGGCGCTTTGCCGCACGCGAGCGCGTCACCTTTTTCGGTGCCGGTGCTGCCTACTTCACCAACTGCATGAAAGCCCAGGTCGATCTTTCCGGCATCGATGGCTTGCAACAGGTGCGGGCCCTGGGCACCACGGGCTCGCCCTTGAGCCCCGACGTGCAAGAATGGGGCACGCGCCTCATGCGCGGGGTTTACGAGCGTGCCGGACTCAAGCAACACCCGGACGTCTGGTGGTGCAACATATCCGGCGGTACCGACGCCGGCGCTTATGTGGGGGGCCATCGCGAATTGCCCATGGTCCCCGGCGAGATGCAGTGCCGCTTTTTGGGCGTCGCGGTCGAGGCCTGGAACGAACAGGGTCAACCGGTGGTCGATGAGGTTGGCGAACTGGTGGTGACGCAGCCCTTGCCCAGCATGCCGCCTTTTTTCTGGGGCGATGTCGATCATCACCGCTATTTGGGCAGTTACTTCGACATGTACGCCCCTGGCCAGGGCCGCCGGCCCGGGGGTGGCGACGCCGACCCGTCTGCGGGCGGGGTTTGGCGCCATGGCGACTGGCTGAAGATCACTCCCGAGGGGCGTTGCGTCATTTATGGCCGCAGCGACGCCACCATCAACCGCCATGGCCTGCGCATGGGCACCAGCGAGCTGTATCGCGCCGTCGAGGCTTTGCCCGAAGTGCTCGACTCGATGGTGGTCGACCTCGAATACCTGGGGCGTGAGAGCTACATGCCGTTGTTTGTCGTGTTGCGCGAAGGTGTGGTGCTCGACGATGGCTTGCGCACACGCCTTCATGTCGCCATCCGCGATGCCCTCAGTCCGCGATTTGTTCCCGATGAGGTGTTTCAGGTGGCCGAAATCCCGCGCACCCTCTCGGGCAAAAAGCAAGAGCTGCCGATCAAAAAGCTGATGCTGGGCCAACCCATCGAAAAGGTGCTCAACCGCGACGCCATGGCCAACCCGCAGTGCTTGCCTTGGTACATCGAGATGGCCCAACGCCACCAGGCCAGGCAGATGGCCTGATCGCGCAGTGGCTTGCAAAGACCGCTTGAGGCTTTGGGGAGCTCAGGCGGCGATCAAACGATTGTTCTCATTCAGCGCCGCCCAGCGCGACACATCGACATCGTCCAGAAAATCCTGCACGAACAGACTGGCCGGTTGAGCCCACACCTCTTGCGGTTGACCCACTTGCTCGATGCGCCCCTGGTTCATCAGCACCACCCGATCCGACACGTCCAGCGCCTCTTCCTGATCGTGGGTCACGAACACGGTGGTCACGCCCAGTTCTTTTTGCAAGTCGCGCAACCAGCGCCGCAAGGTTTTGCGCACCTTGGCATCCAGGGCACCAAAGGGCTCATCCAGCAGCAACACCCTGGGTTGCACCGCCAAGGCCCGCGCCAGAGCCACCCGCTGACGCTGTCCGCCAGAGAGTTGCGCCGGGTGGCGCTCGCCCAGCCCCGCCAGTTGCACCCGATCGAGCAAGTGCTGCACCTGCGCACGGATCTCCAACTCGCCGGGTCGGCTGGCGCGTGGCCGCATGCGCAGCCCGAAAGCCACATTGTCAAAGACCGACATGTGGCGAAACAGCGCGTAGTGCTGAAACACAAAACCCACCCGCCGATCGCGCACATGCACCGGCGTCATGTCTTCGCCATTGAACCAGATCTGGCCTTGATCGGCCCCCTCCAACCCGGCGATGATGCGCAATAAAGTGGTTTTGCCGCAGCCCGATGGCCCCAGCAGCGCCACCAATTCGCCCGACGCGATGTCCAGACTGACATCAGAGAGCGCCTGAAATGCGCCGAAATGTTTGTGAATGTGACGGATCTCGATGCTCATGACAACTCCTCAGGGGTGCGCCCGTGCAGGGGCGGAAACGGGTTCGGCGGGCAGCTCTGGTGCCGACTGCTGCCGCAAATGACGCCATTCGATGAACGATTTGATCGCCAGTGTCACCAGCGCCAGCAAAGCCAGCAGCGATGCCACCGCGAATGCGGCCACCGACTGGTATTCGTTGTACAAAATTTCGACATGCAAAGGCATCGTGTTGGTCTGACCGCGGATGTGGCCCGACACCACCGACACCGCGCCGAATTCGCCCATGGCACGCGCGTTGCACAAAATCACGCCATAAATCAGGCCCCAACGGATGTTGGGCAAGGTCACATGCCAAAAGGCTTGCCAGCCGTTGGCCCCCAGCACGATGGCAGCTTGCTCCTCGTCGTTGCCCTGGGCTTGCATCAGCGGAATCAATTCGCGGGCGATGAAGGGGAAGGTCACGAACAAGGTCGCCAGCACGATGCCGGGCACGGCGAAAATGATGCGGATGTCATGCGCTTGCAACCACGGCCCCAACCAGCCCTGTGCCCCGAACACCAGCACATACACCAGCCCGGCCACCACCGGCGAGACCGAAAAAGGCAAATCGATCAGCGTGATCAGCAGCGATTTGCCCCGGAACTCGAACTTGGCGATCGCCCAGGCCGCCGCCACCCCGAAGACCAGGTTCAGTGGAACGGCAATGGCCGCGATGATCAAGGTCAGCCGGATCGAGGCCCAGGCATCGGGCTCGGCCAGTGCGGCCGCATAGGCCCGCCAGCCCTGCCCCAAAGCCTCTGCGAACACGGTAGCCAGCGGCAACACCAAAAACAGCGCCATGAAGGCCAGCGCGACGCCGATCAACAGTTTTTGCACCCAACGCGGTTCGGTGGTGCCAGCCCGAGGCGATCGTTTCATTTCAGCCCCCTGTCAAACGTCGGCGCTGCCAGGCTTGCAAGCCGTTGATGGCCAGCAACAAGGCAAACGAAATGGCCAGCATCACCACCGCCACGGCAGTGGCACCGGCATAGTCGTACTGTTCCAGTTTGCCCACGATGATCAGCGGTGTGATCTCGGACACCATGGGCATGTTGCCCGCAATGAAAATCACCGAGCCGTATTCGCCGATGGCGCGGGCAAAAGCCATGGCAAAGCCTGTCATCAACGCCGGCGCAATCAGTGGCAACAGCACGTGGCGAAAGGTTTGCCAGCGGCTTGCCCCCAGGCAGGTTGCTGCTTCTTCCAGCTCTTTCTCGGCATCTTCCAGCACCGGCTGCACCGTGCGCACGACAAAGGGCAAGCCGATGAAGATCAGTGCGATCACCACCCCGCCCGGTTTGAACGCCAATTCGATGCCCAGCGGCACCAGCACTTGACCCACCCAGCCATTGTCGGCCAGCAGCGCGGTCAGCGCGATGCCCGCCACTGCGGTCGGCAGTGCAAAGGGCAAGTCCACCAGCGCATCAGCGAGTTTTTTGCCTTTGAATTCGTAGCGCACCAGCACCCAGGCCAACAGCAACCCAAAAACCAGATTCACGCAGGCGGCCAACAACGAGGCTCCGAAGGTCAGTCGATAGGCCGCCAGCACTCGCGGGCTGGTCACCGCTTCGACCCATTGATCGAGGCTCAGGCTGAGCGTTTTCCAAACCAGCGCGCTCAGGGGCAAGAGCACGATCAAGCCCAGATAGAACAGCGTGCACCCGAGCGTCAGCCCAAAGCCCGGTAACACCCGGCGCATGCCTTTGGCTCCGATGTGGTGTTCGGGTCTCACCGGTCGCATCTGCACGGGCGGCAGATCATCGGTGGGTGGCAACACCGGGTTCAGCGGGGTGCTCATTTGCGCGTGTAGATCTGGTCGAAGATGGCGCCGTCGACAAAGTGTTCTTTGCTCACTTTGTCCCAGTTGCCAAACGCTTGACCCAGTGTGAAGAGCTTGATCGAAGGCAACTTGGCCGCATATTGGGCGGCGATCTTGTCGTTGACCGGGCGGTAAAAATTCTTGCCTGCGATGTGCTGGCCCTCGTCGCTGTACAGGTGCTCCAAATAAGCTTGTGCCACCGCCCGAGTGCCTTTGCGATCCACGTTTTTGTCCACCACGGTCACGGGCGGCTCGGCCAGGATCGACAGCGAGGGGTAAACAATGTCCACTTTGTGGCCGAATTCTTTTTCCAGCAAATGGGCTTCGTTTTCCCATGAGATCAGCACATCGCCCTGATTGCGTTGGGCGAAGGTCACCGACGAACCCCGCGCCCCGGTGTCGAGCACCGGCACGTTCTTGTACAGCTGGGTGACGAACTCGCGCGCTTTGGCGTCACCGCCGTATTTGCGCTTGGCGTATTCCCAGGCCGCCAGATAGTTCCAGCGTGCGCCACCCGACGTTTTGGGGTTGGGGGTGATCACGCTGATGCCGGGCTTGACCAGGTCTTCCCAGTCCTTGATCCCCTTGGGGTTGCCCTGACGCACGACCAGCACGATGGTCGAGGTGTAGGGCGACGAATTGTGGGGCAGTCGTTTTTGCCAATCGGCCGGGATCAGTTTGCCAAATTGGTGCAGGGCGTCGATGTCGCCGGCCAGCGCCAGCGTCACCACATCGGCGTCGATGCCATCGATCACCGACCGCGCCTGTTTGCCGGAGCCACCGTGCGATTGCTTGACCACCACCTCTTGACCTGTTTTGGCTTTCCAGTGCTTGGCAAAGGCCTGGTTGAATTCGGCGTACAACTCGCGGGTCGGGTCATAGGACACATTGAGCAAGGCGGGTTGGGCTCCGGCCACGCAGACGGCACCGGCGCTGAGCAGGGTCAAAAAAGCAGTGCGCAAAGAGCGGGTCAGGGCTTGCATGAATCACCTCCAGAATGATCGGATGGTGATTCTGAAAGACCCTCCTTCAAAAAGAAACGAATAAATTTTCGATTGTTAATTACTTAAATTCATATAGAGGGCGTTAAACACCTGCCCAAGCCCTCTTTGGAGGCCTTCCAGGGAGCCTGAAGGGTAAGATAGGGTTTTGTTGTTTGCATCTGGGAGCATCACATGGCCAAGGCCACTTTCGTTTGGGACGATCCGTTTCTGCTGGATCAGCAATTGACCGAGGAAGAACGCATGATCCGTGAGGCGGCCGCCGCCTATTGCAACGACCGTCTCATGCCCCGCGTGCTGGAAGCCTTTCGACACGAAAAGACCGATGCCGCGATCTTTCGCGAAATGGGCGAGCTCGGCTTGCTTGGCCCCACCATCGCCCCCGAATACGGCGGACCCGGCCTGAACTATGTCGCTTATGGCCTGATCGCTCGTGAAGTCGAGCGCGTCGATTCGGGCTATCGCTCGATGATGAGCGTGCAGTCCTCGCTGGTCATGGTGCCCATCAACGAATTTGGCACCGAAGCTCAAAAACAAAAATTCTTGCCCAAGCTCGCCACCGGCGAATGGATCGGCTGCTTCGGTCTGACCGAACCCGACCATGGCTCCGACCCTGCCAGCATGGCCACCCGCGCCCAAAAAGTGCCCGGTGGCTACATGATGAAGGGCAACAAGATGTGGATTTCCAACAGCCCCATCGCCGATGTGTTCGTGGTTTGGGCCAAAGAGGTCAGCGAAGGCGGCCAGGTCGGGCCCATTCGCGGCTTCATCCTGGAAAAAGGCATGAAAGGGCTCAGTGCCCCTGCCGTGCACGGCAAGGTGGGCTTGCGCGCCTCCATCACCGGCGAGATCGTCATGGACGGCGTCTTCGTGCCCGAAGAAAATGCCTTCCCCGAAGTGCAGGGCCTCAAAGGGCCCTTTACTTGTTTGAACAGCGCCCGCTACGGCATCGCCTGGGGCGCTTTGGGTGCCGCCGAATACTGCTGGCACACCGCGCGCCAGTATGTGCTCGATCGCCAGCAGTTTGGGCGCCCCCTGGCCGCCAACCAGCTGATCCAGAAGAAACTGGCCGACATGCAAACCGAAATTTCGCTGGGGTTGCAAGGTTGCCTGCGACTGGGTCGCATGAAAGACGAAGGCACCGCAGCGGTGGAAACCACCTCCATCATCAAGCGCAACTCATGCGGCAAAGCGTTGGACATCGCCCGCATGGCGCGCGACATGATGGGCGGCAACGGCATCAGTGACGAGTTCGGTGTGGCACGTCACCTGGTCAACCTGGAAGTGGTCAACACTTACGAGGGGACCCACGACATCCACGCCCTCATTTTGGGCCGTGCCCAGACCGGCATCGCCGCATTTGCCAATTGAGCGAGGCCGTCAAGCCCCAACGCGTGGTCGTGGGCTTGAGCGGCGGAGTTGACTCGGCCGTGACGGCCTGGTTGCTCAAGCAGCAGGGGCACGAGGTCGTCGGCATCTTCATGAAAAACTGGGAGGATGACGACGACAGCGAATTTTGCTCATCCAACATCGATTTTGTCGATGCGGCCTCGGTGGCGGATGTGGTCGGCATCGAGATCGAACACGTCAACTTTGCCGCCGAATACAAGGACCGCGTCTTTGCAGAATTCTTGCGCGAGTATCAGGCAGGCCGCACGCCCAACCCCGATGTGCTGTGCAACGCCGAAATCAAATTCAAGGCCTTTCTCGATCACGCCATGCGACTGGGGGCCGAACGCATCGCCACCGGACACTACGCTCGCGTGCGCGAACGCGATGGCCGTTTTGAATTGCTCAAAGGCCTGGACCCCGCCAAAGACCAAAGTTATTTCTTGCATCGCCTCAACCAATCGCAGTTGTCGCGCACCTGGTTCCCGGTCGGCGAATTGCGCAAGACCCAAGTGAGGCAGATCGCAGACCAGATTGGATTGCCCAACGCACGCAAGAAAGATTCGACCGGCATCTGCTTCATCGGGGAAAGACCCTTCCGTGAATTTCTGGGCCGCTACATCTCTCACGAATCCGGCCCGATCAAAGACGATCGGGGGCGCACCATCGGTCGCCATGTCGGATTGAGTTTTTACACCCTGGGGCAACGGCAGGGTTTGGGCATCGGGGGGCTCAAGGAAAAGGGCGCGCAGCGCGGCGGTGGCGAACACCAACCCTGGTTTGTGGCCCGCAAAGACATCGGCACCAACACGCTGTACGCCGTTCAGGGCCACGACCACCCTTGGTTGCTCTCGCCTGCCTTGCAAGCCCAAGACCTCAGTTGGGTCGCCGGTGAGCCACCCGCCGGGCCCTACCCGCGCGCTGTGGCAGCCAAAACCCGTTATCGCCAAGCCGACGCCCCCTGTCGCATCGTGGCTTGCGATGAACAACGTTTGCGTCTCGACTTCGATCAATACCAGTGGGCCGTCACGCCTGGACAGTCGGCGGTGCTCTACGATGGCGAAGTCTGTCTGGGCGGCGGCGTGATTGCCCAGGCCTTGCAACCCGAGGCCGCCACGGCCTGAAAGGACGAACCATGGATCGGCGGCAATTCAACCGCTGGGTGCGCGCAAGCGCTTACAGCCTGGCCTTGGCCCCTTGGGTGGTCCCGGCGCGTGCGCAAACCGCAGCCGAACGCAACTGGAAAACCTCACCCTTTCAACTGGGGGTGGCCAGTGGTTCGCCCCGCCACGATTCGGTCGTGATCTGGACCCGACTGCTGATCAACGATGCCGATCGCCAGGCCGGCGATGGCGACGCAGTGGCGGGTCGATTCGAGGTCTACGCCGATGAGTCGTTGCGCCGACTTGTGACCCGGGGTGAGTGGCGCACCGACGCCAGCCGAGGGCACAGTGTGCACGTCACCTTGACGGGCTTGCTGCCCGCTCGCAGTTACTGGTATCGGTTTGTGTGCGGCGACGCCGTCAGCACCGTCGGCAGGACGCAGACCGCCCCGACCCCCGACGCCGATGTCGGGCGTTTTCGACTGGCGCTGGCTTCGTGCCAGCACTACGAGCATGGCACCTATGTCGCTCATCGCGATCTGTCCCAGCAAGACATCGACCTGGTGGTTTTTGTCGGTGACTACATCTACGAGTCCAGCAACCCGCGCAACCGGGTGCGCGCCCATCGTGGCCCCGAGCCCAAAAACCTCGGCGCATACCGCGATCACTATGCCCTGTACAAATCGGATCCCGATTTGCAGGCCTCGCATGCCGCTCACCCTTGGGTTCTGATGTGGGACGATCACGAAGTCGTCAACGACTACGCCAACCAGACCGATCCGGCTTACACCGACCCGGCGGTTTTTCTGGCACGTCGGGCTGCGGCCTATCAGGCTTTTTTTGAACACCAGCCCCTGCGATTGGGGCCTGATCCCGACAGCCCCTACAAGGCCTCGATGCGCTTGCATCACCACCTGCCTTGGGGCCGATTGGCCGATTTGTGGACCCTCGATTGCAGACAATACCGGGATCCCCAGGCCTGCCCCGACCCGGGCAAGGGGGGCGGACGGGTCGTTTTGCAATGCGCCGAACTCGCCCAGCCTCAGCGCAGCATGCTTGGTGCCGAGCAGGAACAATGGCTCTACCAGGGCCTCACCCAAAGTCGACGCCAGTGGAAGCTGTTGGCCCAAAGCACCCTGATCGGATCCTCACGGGTTGAAACCCCGATGGGCAAGACCACCTACACCGATGGCTGGGATGGGTATCCCCTGGCGCGCCGCCGCCTGATGAACTGCATCGCCGAAAACCAAATCAGCGACGTCGTCACCTTGGGCGGTGACGTCCACATGAACGTCGCCGGCTTGCTCCGGCAAGAGCCCAATGACACGAATTTTCCGGTCATCGCCAGTGAGTTTGTGACCACTTCGATTTCTTCGAGAGGCCGTTCCGAAAGCCTCATCTCCGCCGTTCGCAACAGCAACCCCGATCTCTTGCACGCCCGCACCGACGAGCGTGGCTATACCCTGTGCGAATTCACCCCCAAGCAATGCCTGACCGAATTCCGCACCACGCCCAGCCCCGCCGGCATCCGTGACACTTTCAGAGTCCAAGCCCGCTATGGGGTCGAAACCGGACGCCCCGGCCCCCAACCCGCCTGATGCCGAACTTGGAAATTGGGGTCTGACCCCAATTTCGACAGCGTTGCGAAAAAGCAACCATTAATTGGGGTCAGACCCCAATTATCAGGGTTTTTACTAGGGTCAAAGCAAGAAACTAGGGTTTACCCTAAAATGCAGTCATGGTTGTACCGCAACCGCATTTCACAGGAGTCCACCATGACCTCATTTGCCCACGCTGATTACCCCCAACAGCACGCTGGCGTCATCCGCGCCGAACAAGCGGTGGAGACTTTCAAACAAGTCGCCGCTGACCTTCAAAACCCGAAAGGCCCTTTGGCCAGTCTGATCGCGCCTTTGCGCATCGTCGCGGCTGCTGCATGGGAGCAAGCCAAGCGCACCGCAGTTGCATGGCATCTGGCGCGCCAGGATGCCCGCATGTGGGAGCTGGCCCGGCATGACCATCGCCTGATGGCAGAGATCCGGCGCGCCCAAGGCTGAGCAGATCTTTTGCGCCCCATGTCCGCAAGGTCAAGGAGGTGAAAAAAAGCCCCTGTCTTTCCAGACAAGGGCTTTTTTCATGGGGCTTTGAAACCGGGATCAGGCCATGGCGGCCAGTTTTTGCTCGATCTTGGCCTTGGTTTGCACCAGTTCCTGGGGCAGGTGGTGGGCCAGCGTGGTGAACAACTCGTCGTGCATTTTGAGTTCGGCTTGCCACTCGGTTTTGCTGATCGATGTCACGGCCTTGAATTGGTCGGCACCAAAGTTCAGGCCATTCCAGTTCATTTCCTCAAAAGCCGGGCTGATGCCGACCATGTGCTCGACGCCTTGGGCCTTGCCTTCGATGCGGTCGATGATCCATTTGAGCACGCGCATGTTTTCACCATATCCGGGCCAAATGAACTTGCCGTCTTCGCCTTTGCGGAACCAGTTGGTGGTGTAAAAGCGCGGTTGTTGGCCACCGGCTTGGGCCACCTTGGCACCGATGTTGAGCCAGTGCTGGAAGTAGTCGCTCATGTGGTAGCCCGTGAAGGGCAACATGGCGAAGGGATCGCGGCGCACCACACCTTGGGCACCGATGATGGCGGCAGTGGTTTCGGACGCCATGGTCGCGGCCATGTAGACACCCTCGGTCCAGTTGCGGGCTTCGGTCACCAGAGGCACGGTGTTCGAGCGTCGACCGCCGAAGATGAATGCGTCAATGGCCACGCCTTTGGGGTCGTCCCAAGCCGGGTCGATGGCCGGGTTGTTGGTGGCGGCCACGGTGAATCGGGCGTTGGGGTGCGCAGCCTTTGCGCCCGTTTCTTTGGCCAGCGCGGGGGTCCAGTCTTTGCCTTGCCAGTCGATGGCGTGCGCCGGGGCCTCGCCCAGACCTTCCCACCAGACGTCGCCATCGTCGGTCAGGGCGACATTGGTGAAAATCACGTCTTTGTCCAGGCTGGCCATGCAGTTGGGGTTGGTGACCGAGTTGGTGCCGGGTGCGACGCCGAAATAACCGGCTTCAGGGTTGATGGCGTACAGGCGACCATCGGTACCGGGCTTGATCCAGGCGATGTCGTCACCGATGGTGGTGACTTTCCAGCCTTCAAAGCCCTTGGGCGGGATCAACATGGCAAAGTTGGTTTTGCCGCAAGCGCTGGGGAAGGCTGCAGCCACATGGTATTTTTTGCCTTGGGGCGTGGTCACGCCCAGAATGAGCATGTGCTCGGCCAGCCAGCCTTCGTCGCGGCCCATGTTGGAAGCGATGCGCAGAGCGAAGCATTTTTTGCCCAACAGGGCGTTGCCGCCGTAGCCTGAGCCAAAGGACCAGATCTCGCGTGTTTCGGGGTAGTGCACGATGTACTTGGTCTGGTGGCAAGGCCAGCGGCTGTCCTTTTGGCCGGGCTGGAGGGGCGCGCCCACGGTGTGCACGCAAGGCACATACTCGCCGGCTTCGCCCAGCACGTCATAGACGGCTTTGCCCATGCGGGTCATGAGCTTCATGTTGACGGCCACATAAGGGCTGTCAGACAGCTCCACACCGATGTGCGCGATGGGGCTGCCCAAAGGACCCATGGAGAAGGGCACCACATACAAGGTGCGACCTTTCATGGCGCCGGTGAACAGGGGTTGCAGGGTGGCGCGCATCTCGACCGGGTCGACCCAGTTGTTGGTGGGGCCGGCGTCTTCCTTTTTCTTCGAACAAATGAAGGTGCGGTCTTCGACGCGCGCCACATCCGACGGATCTGACCATGCCAGGTAAGAGTTGGGGCGCTTGGCCGGATTGAGGCGGGTGAAAATGCCGGCATCCACCAGCTTCTGACAGAGCGCGTTGTATTCCTCATCGCTGCCATCGCACCAGTACACGGCATCGGGTTGCAGCAACTGAACCATGTCGTTGACCCAAGCGATCAACTTGGTGTTTTTGACGAAAGCAGGCGGGTTTTGGCCGGGAATGGCGCTCATGGGCTTGTCTCCTGATGAAAAAAGATTGAGGTCAGTCCCCTGTCACAAGGGACTGGCCTCAAACGCCTGCCGAACCAACAAGGGGTTACCGTTCAAAGCATGGCGATTCTATGAAATCAGCGTCGCCTGAACCTGACAACAGGGACCTGTCAGGAAAAAAATAACACTTTAGAAGTAAAAAAACACCGCCATGCGGTGTTTGGAGGATCAGGCCCGACCGGCTCAGGCCATGAAGACGGCGATGAAGGCCAGCAGAAAGATCAGGATACCACCACCCACGGGCAACACGATGGGCATGAGGGGAACGATGGACTCAACCACATCGTCAGACTTGGGGGGTTCTTGATGGCCGCTCATGAGATCTTCCTTTCAGTGGCGCAAATTCTACAACTGTTCGGGCCAGACTTCAAAGTTGTTCCCAAGGCAGTCCCTCGAAGCGCCAGCCATTGAGCGTGGAGCGATGAAACTGCGGGTCAAGGTCGCCCTCAAACCCGTGCAATACATTGACCACATCACTAAAGCCTTGGGCTTCCAACGTTTTGCCGGCCTCGACCGAGCGTTGACCGCTGCGGCAAATCAGCAACACCGGCCGGTCTTTTCGACCGGCCTCGTCCATGACAAGGTTACAAAACTGCTCGGGTTCTGGGGTGAAGTCGGGGTACTCGTACCAGGGGATGTTGACGGCACCGGGGGGACGACCGACATACATGGACTCGATTTCCATGCGGATGTCGATCAGCAAGGCATCGGGGTCGGACTGCATAAGGGCCCAGGATTCGCGGGGTGTCAAATGGCGCATAGGGGAAGTATTGTCGCCGTTTCTTACAATCGGGGGATGAAACCCAAATACACCCGGGCCCAGAACCTGGCAGATCTGTTGCGCCAACGCATCCTCGTGCTCGATGGCGCCATGGGCACCATGATCCAGCGCTTCAAGTTGAGCGAGGCCCAATACCGGGGTCAGCGCTTTGCCGACTTCCACAAAGACGTGCAGGGCAACAACGAGTTGCTCAGCCTGACCCGGCCCGACATCATCCGCGACATCCACGAGGGTTACTTGGCCGCTGGCGCGGACCTGATCGAGACCAACACCTTTGGCGCCACCACGGTGGCGCAAGACGACTACGAGATGGCGCACCTGGTGCGCGAGATGAACCTGGCCTCGGCCCAACTGGCGCGCGCCGCCTGCGACAAATTTTCGACTCCCGACAAACCGCGCTTTGCCTGTGGTGCCCTGGGCCCCACGCCGCGCACCGCCAGCATCAGTCCCGATGTGAATGACCCCGGCGCACGCAACATCGATTTCGAGCAACTGCGTGCGGCGTACTGCGACCAGGTGCAAGCGCTGGTCGAAGGCGGCGTCGACGTGATCCTGGTCGAAACCATTTTTGACACCCTCAACGCCAAGGCGGCCCTGTTTGCCATCGACGAATACTTTGAGCAAAGCGGTGAGTGCCTGCCCATCATCATCAGCGGCACAGTCACCGACGCCTCGGGCCGCATCCTCAGCGGCCAAACCGTGACCGCGTTCTGGCACAGCGTGCGCCACGCGCAACCCATCGCCGTGGGCCTGAATTGCGCCCTTGGCGCGGCGCTCATGCGCCCCTACCTCCAAGAGTTGGCCAAAGTGGCCGGCGACACCTTCATTTCGTGCTACCCCAATGCCGGCCTGCCCAACCCCATGAGCGACACCGGCTTTGACGAAACCCCCGATGTCACCAGCCGACTGGTGCACGAATTTGCCGCCGAGGGTTTGGTCAACATCGTGGGCGGCTGCTGCGGCACCACGCCCGAACACATTGGGGCCATTGCCAAGGCGGTGGCCAAAGACCCGCGCCGTGCGCTGGTGGAGGAGTCCGCATGAGCCACATTGCTCCCATGAAACTCTCGGGCCTGGAGCCCCTGCAAATCGGCGCCGACAGCCTGTTCGTCAACATCGGCGAGCGCACCAACGTCACCGGGTCCAAAGCCTTTGCCCGCATGATCCTCAATGGCCAGTACGAAGAAGCGCTGGCCGTGGCGCGCCAGCAAGTCGAAAACGGCGCCCAGATTGTGGATGTGAACATGGACGAGGCCATGCTCGACAGCCAGGCCGCCATGGTGCGCTTCCTGAATCTGATGGCCAGCGAGCCCGACATCGCCCGCGTGCCGGTCATGATCGATTCAAGCAAATGGTCGGTGATCGAAGCCGGCTTGCGCTGCATCCAGGGCAAGGGCATCGTCAACTCGATCAGCATGAAAGAAGGCGTCGATGAATTCAAGCGCCAGGCCAAGCTGATCCGCCGTTACGGTGCCGCTACCGTGGTCATGGCCTTTGACGAGCAAGGCCAGGCCGACACCTACCAGCGCAAGATCGAGATTTGCGAACGCGCCTACCGGATTTTGGTCGATGAGGTTGGTTTCCCGCCCGAGGACATCATCTTCGACCCCAACATCTTTGCGATCGCCACCGGCATCGAAGAGCACAACAACTACGCCGTCGACTTCATCGAGGCCACGCGCTGGATCAAACAAAATCTGCCGGGTGCCAAAGTGTCGGGCGGCGTCAGCAATGTGTCGTTCAGTTTCCGGGGCAATGACCCGGTGCGCGAAGCCATTCACACCGTGTTTTTGTACCACGCGATCAAGGCCGGCATGGACATGGGCATCGTGAACGCCGGCATGATCGGTGTCTACGACGACCTCGAGCCGCAATTGCGCGAGCGCGTCGAAGACGTGGTGCTCAACCGTCGCCCCGACGCCGCAGAGCGCCTGATCGAGGTGGCCGAAAACGCCAAAGGTGCGGCCCGCGACGAGTCCACCCGGCTGGCTTGGCGAGGCACGCCCGATGCCCCGGTGGCGGTGGCACAGCGTTTGTCGCACGCCCTGATCCACGGCATCACCGATTTCATCGAGGCCGATACCGAAGAGGCTTATCGCGAGGTGTTGGCCCAGGGAGGCCGCCCCTTGCACGTGATCGAAGGCCCCTTGATGGCGGGCATGAACGTCGTCGGTGATTTGTTCGGTCAGGGCAAGATGTTTTTGCCCCAGGTGGTGAAAAGCGCGCGCGTCATGAAACAGGCCGTGGCGCATTTGATCCCTTACATCGAAGAAGAAAAGCGCCAGCAGGAAGCCGCCGGCGAATCGGTGCGCAGCAAGGGCAAGATCGTGATCGCCACCGTCAAGGGCGATGTGCACGACATCGGCAAGAACATCGTCACCGTGGTTTTGCAGTGCAACAACTTCGAAGTGGTGAACATGGGCGTGATGGTGCCGTGCCACGAGATTTTGGCGCGCGCCAAAGTCGAGGGCGCTGACATCGTGGGCCTGTCCGGCCTGATCACCCCCAGCCTCGAAGAAATGCAGGTGGTCGCGGCTGAAATGCAAAAGGATGAGCACTTCCGGCTGCGCAAAATCCCGTTGCTGATTGGCGGCGCCACCACCAGCCGCGTGCACACCGCCGTGAAAATCGCCCCGCATTACGAAGGCCCCGTGGTCTACGTGCCCGATGCTTCACGCAGCGTGGGCGTGGCGCAAAGCCTGCTGTCCGATCAGGCCAGCCAGTACATCGCCGAACTGAAAGCCGAGGACGATCGGGTGCGCCAGCTGCACGCCAACAAAAAAGCCGTGCCCCTCATCCCCCTGGAGCAAGCGCGCGCCAACGCCACCCCCATCGACTGGTCGGCATACCAGCCCACGCCACCCAAATTCATGGGCCGCCGCGTCTTCAAAAACTTTGACCTGGCCGAACTTGAAAAATTCATCGATTGGGGCCCCTTCTTTCAGACCTGGGATCTGGCCGGCGCTTACCCTGCGATTTTGAAAGACTCGGTGGTGGGCGAAGAAGCGGTGCGGGTGCTCAGTGACGGCAAGCGCATGCTGCGCCGTTTGATCGAAGGCCGCTGGCTCACGGCACACGCTGTGATCGGCCTGTACCCGGCCAACTCGCGTGGCGACGACATCGTGCTCTGGCGCGATGAGTCGCGCACCGAGCCGGCGCTGGTGTGGCATGGCTTGCGCCAGCAAAACCTCAAGCCGCGCGGCAACCCCAACCGCTGCCTGTCCGATTTTGTCGGGCCGGTCGGCGTCAACGACCATGTGGGCCTGTTCGCCGTCACCGCCGGCTTGGGCGTGGACGCCAAGGAGCAATACTTCCTGAAAGACCACGACGACTACAGCGCCATCATGCTCAAAGCCCTGGCCGACCGCCTGGCCGAGGCCATGGCCGAGTGTTTCCACCAACGTGTGCGCACCGACTTGTGGGGTTACGCCGCCGCCGAAGAACTGAGCAACGAGGAACTGATCAAAGAGAAATACCAGGGCATCCGACCGGCCCCAGGTTACCCGGCTTGTCCCGACCACCGCGTCAAGCGCCAGATGTTCGACCTGCTGGGCTGCACCGACATTGGCATGACCTTGACCGAGAGTTTGGCCATGTCCCCGGCGGCCAGCGTCAGCGGTTTTTACATTGGGCACCCGGATTCGCGCTATTTCAACGTGGGCAAGATCGGCGAAGACCAGTTGCAAGACCTGGCCGCTCGCGAAGGCACCAGCGAAGACGAGCTGCGCCGCTGGCTGGCTCCGCAACTCTGAGTCGCCTGCAGCGCCTCGCGTCAGCGCAGGGGCGTCAGGCGTGGCGTCGCTTCAGCGCCCGCGCTTGCGCCGCCCACAGGGCGGCGATGCCCAGCAGGCATGTGCCCCACATGAGCCACAGCCCCAGGGTGTAGCCGCCCTCGGGCGACCACAGCAGGCCCAGCAAAAAGGGCGCGCCTGCCCGTGCCAGCGCCAATGGCAAACCCAACGCACCGTTCAGGCTGGCGGTGTGGGCCTGGCTGACGTACTGGGCCATCGCCGTGCCCTTCACAATCGTCAGCAAGCCATTGCCCACGCCATACAACAACACAAAGCACAGCGCCGCCCAGACCTGTCCGGCACCCAGCATCAAAAACAACAAGCCCAGCGGGATCAGACAGGGCATCCATCGGTTGGTGACATGCGGGTTGACTTTCTTTTCCAGCACATACAAGGTCATGCGTCCGACCACTTGCATGACCCCGATGCAGGCGGGTGCGATGATCACCCAACGCTCGCTCAACCCGCTCTCGCGCAGCAGCGCGATCATGTGCGCAGGCAATGCCGCCGTGACCCCCAGCAGCAAGACCACAAACACCCCGATCAGCCAAAACGTGGGCTGGCGCAAATGGTGGCGCAGGCCCGGGTCATCGGCCCGGCCAGGACTGCCCGGCGGCAGCAAGGCCTGTGTCGGCGCGCCGCGCAAAATGAAGCCGTGCAAGGGGGCGCACACCAGCAGGTGAAAGGCGGCCAGCACCAGCAGCGCACCGCGCCAGTCCAGCCAGTCGATCAGCCCCGCCATGAGCGGAATGAACACCGTGCTCGCCAGCCCGCCCAAAAAAGTCAGGCTGATGATGGCGCGCCTGAAGTCGGTCGGAAAGCGCCGGGTCAGCACCGCAAACGCCGGCGGGTACAGCGTGGCCGACAAGCCGATACCCAGCATCAGCCAGGCACTCCAGAACTGCCACAGCGACTGCACCATGGACAGCGCCACCAGACCCAGGCCCGTCCAGATGGAGCCCAGTGTCATGACGGCTCTCTCATGACCCCGATCGATCAGGCGCCCTACCGGGTAGGCCAGCAAGCCCTCGGCCAGCAAGGCCAGGCTAAATCCCAGCGACGATTCGGCGCGACCCATGCCCAGGGCCTGTTCGGTCGGCTCGAGGAACACCGAAAAGCCATAGAACACGCTGCCCCATGAAATGAGTTGGGCCAACGACAGCCAAAAAACAAACCAGCCATCGGACACGGTTGCAGGTCGACGCATGTCCTCATTATGAATTGGTGGCAGAAGGCGGGCTGTCATGTCCGCGGTAGCGGTAACGCAACGCTTCGCCCAGGTGCGTCAGAGACACCTCGTCGGCTTGCGCCAGATCGGCGCAGGTCAGGGCCACCCGCCACAGCCGGTGGATGGCGCGTGCCGACAGACCCCAGCGTTGCGCCGCCTGTTGCAAGGCCAGGCGGGCGGCGTGGGCCCAGGGCAAGGCTTCGAGTTGCGCCGCCGGCAGCCTCGCATTGGGGCAGCCCTGTCGGCGCAGTGCCCGTTGTCGGGCGCGTTCGCAGCGTTCGCGCACCGTGGCGCTGTTTTCGGTCGGTGCCGAGTCGCTCAGCAGGGTGCCGGCTGGCATCAGCGGCACTTCGATGTGCATGTCAATGCGATCCAGAAACGGCCCACTCAATCGGCTCTGATATCGCCGCACTTCGTCAGGGGTGCATCGGCACAGCCGCCCGGCCGCGCCCAATTGCCCGCAGGGGCACGGGTTCATGGCGGCGATCAACTGGAAATCGGCATCGAATTCCACCTGATGGGCGGCGCGCGAAATCGTGATCCGGTGGTTTTCCAGCGGCTCGCGCAGCGCCTCCAGCGCCTGGCGGCGAAATTCGGGCACCTCGTCCAGAAAGAGCACCCCTTGGTGCGCCAGGCTGACCTCGCCCGGGCGTGGCGGCGAGCCACCGCCCACCAGGGCGGGTGCCGTGCAACTGTGGTGTGGCGAGCGAAACGGGCGTCTGCCCCAGCTCGCCAGAATGTCTTGTCCGCCCAGGCACTGCAGGGCGGCGGACTGCAAGGCGGCCTCATGGTCCGGGGTCGGCAACAAGCCGGGCAGCCGTTGTGCCAGCATCGACTTGCCCGACCCCGGTGGTCCCGACATCAAGAGGTTGTGACCGCCGGCTGCAGCCACCTCCAGCGCGCGCTTGGCCGCCGCATGCCCCCTGACCTCGCTCAGATCCAGGTCGCTGCTCGTGTCGGCCACCATCGGCAGCGCATGAAGCCGCGCCCACTGAGTGCCGCCTTCACCCCGAAAATGCGCCACCACATCCAGCAGGTGCGCCGACTGGCAGACCTGCACATCGGGCACCATGCTGGCCTCGCGCGCGCTGGCCGCCGGCAACACCCAGGTGTCGCTCCAGCCCCGGCTGGCGCAAGCCAAAACCATCGCCAGCGCCGCGTGCACAGGGCGCAACTCCCCGTTCAGGGCCAGCTCGCCCGCAAACACATGGCCTTGCAGGGCTTGCGCTTGCAAATACCCGCTGGCCACCAGCAAGGCCAACGCAATCGGCAAGTCAAAGCGTCCGGAGGCCTTGGGTAAGTCAGCCGGGGCCAGGTGAATGGTGACGCGTTTGTCCTGAGGGAAAGGCAGCCCACAACTGAGCAAGGCACAACGCACCCGCTCGCGGGCTTCGCGCACCTCGGTGTCGGCCAGACCCACCAGCTGCAAAGCGGGCAGTCCGGTGCCCACATGGGTTTCGACCTCGACTTTGATCGGGCGCGCGCCGATCAGGGCGCAACTGCTGATGCGTGCATGGCTCATGGCTGGTTCACCGTCTTGGTGCATGGGGCGTGGAACTGTGCAAACCGCTGAGACCTTGCACCAATCGGGTGCGGCCCATGCACAGGCTGGTGGCATTAACGCATGAATCAGCGCGAAATCCAATGTAAATGGAACCCAAATGTTTGGCACGAAGACTGCTAAGCAAGTGGGTCAACATCATCAACTGGAAGGAAGTCTCATGAAAAAAACCCTCATCTCCCAAGCTGTTTTGGCCCTGTCTTGCATGGCTGCTGTGTCGGGCACCGCCCAAGCGCAAACCCCCGCGCCCGAATCCAGCTTGTCTTACAACATTGGCGTGGTCAGCGAGTACCGGTATCGCGGTCTGGCGCAGTCGCGTTTTGATCCTGCCGTTCAGGGTGGCGTTGACTATGCCGACAAGAGTGGTTTTTATGTCGGCGCCTGGGCCAGCACGATCAAGTGGATCGAAGACAACTCCACATCGGCCAATCCGGTCAAAGGCAACGTGGAGCTTGATCTGTATGGCGGATACAAGTTTCCCTTGGGGCCCGTGGCCATGGATGTCGGCTATTTGCGTTATCAGTATTTGAACAACACCTTGGCCAACACGGGTGGCGGTAGCGTTTACAAAAACGCCAACACCGATGAGCTCTATGTGGCCGGCACCATGGGCCCCTTCACCCTGAAATACTCTTATGCCCTGAGCGATCTGTTTGGGAATTACAACTTCACCGACATGAAAAGCTCCAAAGGGAGCGACTACATTGATTTGAACGCCACTTTCGATTTGGGCAACGGTTTCAGCGTGGTACCCCAAGTCGGTAAGCAAACGGTGAAGAACATTGCCAACGCTTCTTACACCCATTACTCACTGACTTTGAACAAAGACTTGGGCAATGGCCTGGTTGCGAACGTCACTTATCACGACACCAATGCCAACAGCAGTGTTTACTATGTCCCTGCGGCAGGCCCCGATCTCAATAAGGCCACGGGCAAGAGTGCCTTTGTCCTGGGCCTGAAGTACACCTTCTGAGCCCACGCACACCCACCAAGGAGCCATCATGAAAATGATCACCGCCATCATCAAGCCCTTCAAACTCGACGAAGTGCGTGAGGCCCTGTCCGCCATCGGCGTTCAAGGCATCACCGTCACCGAGGTCAAGGGCTTTGGCCGCCAAAAAGGCCACACCGAACTCTATCGCGGGGCCGAATACGTCGTGGACTTCCTGCCCAAAGTGAAGATCGAGGCTGCCGTCGATGACGGCATCGTCGAGCGCTGCATCGAAGCCATCGAGGGCGCTGCCCGCACCGGCAAGATCGGCGACGGCAAGATTTTCGTTTACGACCTGACCCAGGTGGTGCGCATCCGAACCGGTGAAACCGGCCAGGAAGCCCTTTGAACCAACCCGGAGAAAACCATCATGAAAAAATTCCTGTCTTCTCTTTTTCTGGGCTTGGCCCTGATGCTGGGCGGTAGCCTGGCCTGGGCACAAACCGCCCCGGCCACTCCGGCCCCGGTGGCTGCTGCCGCGGACGCCAAAGCGCCAGCCGCCGCGCCTGCTGCCGCCGAAGCCGCTGCGCCTGCTGCTGCGCCGGTGCCCAACAAGGGCGACACCGCCTGGATGACCGTGGCCACTCTGCTGGTCATTCTCATGACGCTGCCCGGACTGGCGCTGTTCTACGGCGGCCTGGTGCGCAGCAAGAACATGCTGTCGGTGCTGATGCAAGTGTTTGTGGTCGCCTCGCTGATGTACGTGCTGTGGGCCGTTTACGGTTACAGCGTGGCCTTCACCGGTGGCTCGCCTTTCTTTGGCTCGTTCGACAAGGCTTTCTTGCAAGGCGTGACGGTTGACACCATCGCCGCCACCTTCAGCAAGGGCGTGGTCATTCCCGAGTTCTCCTTCGTCGGTTTCCAGGCCACCTTCGCCGCCATCACTTGCGCGCTGATCGTGGGCGCCTTTGCCGAGCGCATCAAGTTCTCTGCCGTGTTGCTGTTTTGCACCCTGTGGTTCACCTTCAGCTACCTGCCGATTGCCCACATGGTGTGGTACTGGGACGGCCCTGACGCCATCACCGATGCCGCTTCCCTGGAGGCAGTGACCGCCGCCGCCGGCTGGTTGTGGGCCAAGGGTGCGCTGGACTTCGCGGGCGGCACCGTGGTGCACATCAACGCCGCTGTTGCCGGCCTGGTGGGTGCCTACATGGTGGGCAAGCGCACCGGTTATGGCCGCGAAGCCATGGCCCCGCACAGCCTGACCCTGACCATGGTTGGCGCCTCGTTGCTGTGGGTGGGCTGGTTCGGTTTCAATGCCGGCTCGAACCTGGAAGCCAACGGCGTGACCGCTCTGGCCTTTGTCAACACCCTGGTGGCCACCGCCGCCGCTACGCTGAGCTGGATCGCCGGCGAGGCGCTGTCCAAGGGCAAGGCCTCCATGCTGGGTGCCGCCTCGGGTGCTGTTGCAGGTTTGGTGGCCATCACCCCGGCCTGCGGCTTTGTCGGCCCCATGGGCGCCATCGCCATCGGCTTGATTTCCGGCTTGCTCTGCTTGTGGGGCGTCACCAGCCTCAAGCGCATGTTGGGTGCCGACGACTCGCTGGACGTGTTCGGCGTCCACGGCGTGGGCGGCATTGTGGGTGCCTTGCTCACCGGTGTCTTTGCCGCGCCATCCTTGGGCGGTGCCGGTGTGTTCGATTACGTGGCCAACGCCGCCAGCCCCGACTTCTCGATCGCCGGTCAGGTCTGGATCCAGTTGCAAGCCGTGCTGCTGACCCTGGTCTGGTCGGGCGTGGTGTCGGTGGTGGCTTACAAGTTGGTTGATCTGATGGTGGGTTTGCGCGTGACCGAAGAGGAAGAGCGCGAAGGCCTCGACATCAGTTCGCACGGCGAAACCGCCTACAACCGCTGATCACCTGAAGTTTCCTCCCTGGTTTGGGCCCCGCAGCGCGGGGCCCTTTTTTTGGGCAAGGCGGAAGATGGCTTCAGCTGCTCAGCAATCGCGACAGGTAACGCCCGGTGTGGCTGGCGCTGACGCGTGCCACATCTTCAGGTGTCCCGGTGGCCACCACTTGGCCGCCTCCGGATCCTCCTTCGGGCCCCATGTCGATCACCCAGTCCGCGGTTTTGATGACATCCAGATTGTGTTCGATGATCACCACCGTGTTGCCGGCGTCCACCAACTGGTGCAACACCTTCAGCAACAAATCGATGTCGGCAAAGTGCAAGCCGGTGGTCGGCTCGTCCAGGATGTACAAGGTGCGCCCGGTGTCGCGTTTGGACAATTCCAGCGCCAACTTCACGCGCTGTGCTTCGCCGCCGGACAGGGTCGTGGCCGACTGACCCAAACGGATGTAACTCAGCCCGACCTCCATCAGCGTTTGCAGTTTGCGCGCGATGGTCGGCACCGCCTCGAACAATTGCAACGCCCCTTCCACCGTCAATTCCAGGATTTGGGCGATGTTGTGCCCCTTGTACTGGATGTCCAGGGTTTCCTGGTTGTAGCGTTTGCCGTGGCACACATCGCATGCCACATACACGTCGGGCAGAAAGTGCATCTCGACTTTCACCATCCCATCGCCCTGGCAGGCTTCGCAGCGGCCGCCCGACACATTGAACGAAAAGCGACCCGGGCCATAGCCGCGTTCGCGCGCCATCGGAACCTCGGCCAACAATTCGCGGATCGGAGTGAACAAACCGGTGTAGGTGGCCGGGTTGCTGCGAGGCGTGCGCCCGATCGGCGACTGGTCCACGCTGATCACTTTGTCGATTTGCTCCAAGCCGGTCAACTCTTCGTGCGCTGCCGGTTCGGCGTGTGCCCGATGGATCTGGCGCGCTGCGGCCGTGTACAAGGTGTCATTGACCAGAGTCGACTTGCCCGAGCCCGACACACCGGTCACGCACGTCATCAGGCCGATGGGCACATCGACACTCACCTGCTGCAGGTTGTGGCCGCAAGCCCCGCGGATGCGCAAGGCTTGCAGGCTTTGCGGATCGGCGGGCATGGTTTTGCCAAAGGCATCCGTGCGCTCGGGCGCTGCACCCGCAAGCCGCAGCCACGGGCGGCGTTTCGCGGGCACCTCGATGCGACGGCGGCCACTCAGGTACTGGCCTGTGGGGGAGTCAAGGGTGCGTTCAATCTCGGCGGGCGTGCCCTGGGCCATCACCCGCCCGCCCTGAATCCCCGCACCCGGCCCCATGTCGACGCAGTAATCGGCGGCCCGAATCATGTCTTCGTCGTGCTCGACCACCAGCACCGTGTTGCCCAAGTCGCGCAGATGCCGCAAGGTTTCGATCAGGCGGTCATTGTCGCGCTGGTGCAAGCCGATGCTCGGCTCATCCAGCACATACATCACGCCGGTCAGGCCCGACCCGATCTGCGAGGCCAATCGGATGCGCTGCGCTTCGCCCCCCGACAGGGTGTCGGCGCTGCGCGCCAGGCTCAGATAACCCAGCCCCACATCATTCAGGAATTGCAGGCGGTTGGAAATCTCGCGCACCACTTTGTCGGCAATGTCGGCTTTGGCGCCATTCAGGCGCAATTGCTCAAAGAAGCGGTGGCATTCGGCCAGTGTCCAATGGCTCACCGCGTGAATGCCGGGCGCGTCGGTCCCTTCGCCCAACAGCACGTGGCGCGCCTCCGGTCGCAAGCGCGTCCCCTCGCAAGCCGAACACGGGTGGGTCGAACGATAGCGGGCCAGTTCGTCGCGCACCAGCGCCGAGTCGGTTTCGCGAAAACGCCGCGCCATGTTGGGCAAGATGCCTTCAAAGGGGTGTTTGCTGCTGCGTTTGCGTCCGGCGTCCGGGCCACTGCCCAGGCTGTAGCTGAACTTGATCACCTCGTCACCCGAGCCATGCAACAAAATGTGGCGGACGCGTTCGGGCAGTTCTTCAAAAGGCGTTTCGATGTCAAAGCCATAGTGCTTGGCCAGTGACTCGAGCAAGCCATGGTAGTAGGCGTTGCGCCGGTCCCAGCCCTTGATTGCGCCACTGGCCAGGCTCAAGCTGGGAAAGGCCACCACGCGTTCGGGATCAAAAAACTCTTCCAGCCCCAGACCGTCACAACTGGGGCAAGCCCCTTGCGGCGAATTGAAAGAAAACAACCTGGGTTCAAGTTCGCCGATGGCGTGGTTGCACACCGGGCAGGCAAAGCGGGCGTTGAACAAATGCTCTTGCCCGCTGTCGGCCTCGACCACCATCGCCCGCCCCTCGGCCAACTGCAAGGCGTTTTCCAGGCTCTCGGCCAGGCGCTGGCGTGCGTCAGGGCGCACTTTCAGGCGGTCCACCACCACGTCCAGATTGTGCTTTTCATGCTTGTTCAGGGCGGGCAGTTCTGGCGCTTCGAGCCACTGACCATTGAGCCTGAAGCGCACGTATCCCCGGGACTGTAACTGCGCCAACAGCGCTTCAAACTCGCCCTTGCGCTCGCGCGCCACCGGGGCCAGCACCATGATACGACTGTCGGCGGGCAGGCTCAGCGCATGCTCGACCATTTGCGCCACGCTTTGCGCCCGCAGCGGCAGGCGGTGTTCGGGGCAATGCGGCGTGCCGGCGCGGGCAAACAACAGGCGCAAATAATCGTGGATTTCCGTCACGGTTCCGACGGTCGAGCGCGGGTTGTGGCTGGTTGCTTTTTGCTCGATGGCTATGGCCGGCGACAACCCCTCGATCAGATCGACATCGGGTTTGTCCATCAGTTGCAAAAACTGCCGGGCGTAACTGGACAGGCTCTCGACATAGCGCCGCTGCCCTTCGGCGTACAGGGTGTCAAAGGCCAGGCTCGATTTGCCCGAGCCCGACAAGCCGGTGATCACCACCAACTGGTTGCGGGGCAGATCCAGGTCGATGTTTTTCAGGTTGTGCGTGCGCGCCCCCCGGATGCTGAGCAGGCTCAGCCCCGGCGCTGTGTGGCGCGCCTGGCCCAGGTAGGTGCCGTCTTCGGGTGCGTTCAAGGGATGCCTAAGTTCGAATCAACCCGCCATTATCGCAAGCCCCGGCCTGATCTGTACATCCTTGGTGCGACCCGGTTGGGGGCAAGGGGTGGCGGTTTGGGCGACAATACGGGTCAGGGCTCCCTCAGTGAGCCCCCTGTGTTTTTGCCATGTCCTCCCAGCCCGAACCGACCCCTGATCCCCACCGCATGACGCCCCTTGAGCGCAAGGCCAGTTTTTCACTGGCCTCCATCTATGCCGTGCGCATGCTGGGCCTGTTCATGGTCATGCCGGTGTTTGCCATCGAGGCGCGGCATTACGTGGGCGGCGACGATGCCTCGGCCGTGGGTTTGGCGCTGGGTCTTTACGGTCTGGTGCAGGCCTTGCTGCAATTGCCCATGGGTTGGGCCGCCGATCGGCTGGGCCGCAAGCGGGTGATCGTTCTGGGCTTGTTGTTGTTTGGCGTCGGCAGCGTGCTGGGGATGTGGGCCACGTCGGTACACGAGCTCGCCTGGGCCCGTGCCTTGCAAGGTGCGGGCGCCATCTCGGCGGCGGTTTCGGCCCTGTTGGCCGACCTGACGCGCGACGGCGTGCGCACCAAAGCCATGGCTCTGGTCGGCGCCAGCATCGGACTGACCTTTGCCGTTTCACTGGTGCTGGGCCCCTTTCTCAACCATGCCGGCGGGCTTCAGTTGATCTTTGCCGTCATGACCGCCTTGGCTCTGGCGGGCATCGCCATCGTGCTGTGGTGGACGCCGAATGAGCCCGCCTTTCATGCCCTGACCGAGGAGGCGCCGCCCGGGCAATTGCGCCGGTTGTTGCTCAGCCCCGAGCTGTTGCGCCTGAATCTGGGCGTGTTCGTGCTCTATGCCGTTCAAATCTCCACTTGGGTGGGCTTGCCCTTTGTGCTGGTGCGCGGCGGCTTGCCCCTGGCAGACCACGGCTGGCTCTACCTGCCCGTGGTGCTGATGTCGTTTGTCGTCATGGGCATGACCCTGTTTCCGCTGGAGCGCAAAGGTCACCTGAAGGCCTTGTTCCTGACCTGCATTGCCCTGGTCTTGGCCGTTCAACTGGGGTTTGCGCAACAGTCGCTGGGCGACATCAGCCTGCCTGTCATGGGGGTTTGGCTGTTTTTGTTTTTTTGCGGCTTCAACGTGCTCGAAGCCAGCCAACCCAGTCAGGCCACGCGCTTGGCGCATCCGGCGGTGCGCGCCACGGTGCTGGGCGTCTACAACACCCTGCAATCCCTGGGCATCTTTGCCGGCGGTGCGCTGGGCGGTTGGCTGACCCAATCGGTTGGGGTCGCAGGCTTGTTCGTGCTCAACGCTGCCCTGATGGCCCTTTGGCTGGTGGCGGCTTGGGGCATGCGCGTTGTCCTTGTGCAGAAATCACCGCCAGGGGCTGCGCAAGGTACCTGAATCAGGCCGAAATTTCCGCCCTTTTGGGCCCCATAATCCATTCATCCCCACTCGACTTCATCCAAGAGGCGCAACATGGCATCTGTCAACAAAGTCATCCTCGTCGGCAACTGCGGCCGCGACCCTGAAATCCGTTACCTGCCTTCGGGCCAGGCCGTGGCCAACATCAGCATTGCCACTTCCAGCCGGCGCAAAGACAAAAACTCGGGTGAAATGGTCGAAGACACCCAATGGCACCGCGTGACCTTCTACGACCGGCTGGCGGAAATCGCCGGCGAATACGTCAAAAAAGGTCGCCCGCTGTATGTCGAAGGTCGCCTCAAGTACGGCAAATACACCGATCAGGCCGGGGTCGAGCGCAACACCGTTGACATCATCGCCACCGAAATGCAACTGCTTGGCGGTCGCGAAGGCGGTGGCATGGGGGGTGGCGGCGGCATGGGCTCCGATGCCCCGGCACCGCGCGCCTCGGCGCCTGCGGCCAACAAGGCATCGGGTGGCAAGTCGGGCTTTGACGACCTCGACGACGACATCCCGTTCTAAACCGCCCTTTTAAAAACCGCGGTCCAAGTGTTCTGCCGTGCCCTCAGGCCTTGGCCCGCTCCAGCGTGGCCCGGGTTTGTTCGGCCACTCGGCGTGCCGCTTGCTCAAAGTCCGCGTCGCTGCTCGCGTACAAAATGGCGCGCGACGAATTCACGATGATGTCGCCATCCGTGCGCCAACCCGCTTTCACCGTGGCCTGGGCATCGCCCCCCTGGGCGCCCACGCCCGGGATCAGCAAGGGCACTTGGGGTGCAATCTGGCGCACCCGTTCGATCTCGTTGGGATAAGTGGCTCCGACCACCAAGCCCAACTGCCCATTGAGGTTCCATGGGCCTTGTGCCAGTCGCGCCACATGCTCGTAGAGCAATGGCTGCCCGGGCACCGAGGCCAGCCGCTGGTTTTGCAAGTCATCGCCCCCGGGGTTGGATGTGCGGCACAACAAAAAAGCGCCCTTGCCTTCGTATTTCAGATAAGGCTGCACCGAATCAAAGCCCATGAAGGGCGACAGAGTGACCGCATCCGCGCCATAGCGCTCAAACGCCTCCAGCGCGTATTGCTCGGCAGTAGAGCCGATGTCGCCGCGCTTGGCGTCCAGAATCACCGGCACCTGCGGGGCCACGCGCCGGATGTGCTCCATCAGGCGCTCCAGTTGGGATTCGGCCCGATGGGCGGCGAAATAAGCGATTTGCGGCTTGAACGAGCTCACCAGGTCTGCGGTGGCGTCCACGATGCGGGCGCAAAAATCGTAGATCTTGTTGGCATTGCCGCGCAACTCGGCCGGAAAACGAGAGGGCTCGGGGTCCAGCCCCACACACAGCATCGATTGGTGGCGGCGCTGGGCGTCGCGAAGCATGTCAAGGAAAGTCATGTCCCGATTTTAGGCGGCGTGGCTGATCGCGTGTGCCTGGCACAGGTCGGCCCAGGCTTTGGCCTTGTCGGCCGGGGTGCGCAGCAAATACGCCGGATGGTAGGTCACCACCAGCGGAATCTCGCCATAGCGGTAGATCTGGCCGCGCAACTTGCCAAGGGGCATGGACGCTACTTCGGGCAGCTGGGCCGCCAACAGGGCTTGGGCACCGAACTTGCCCATGGCCAGCAAGACTTTGGGTCGAAGCAACTCGATCTGGCGCTCCAAAAAAGGCAAGCATTGGGCCACTTCCTCGGGCTGCGGGTTGCGGTTGCCCGGAGGGCGACACTTCAGCACATTGGCGATGAAGACCCGGCGGCCCGCTTCAGGCGCAGGTTGTCGCGACAAGCCCACAGCAGCCAGCATTTGGTCCAGCAACTGGCCGGCGGGCCCCACAAATGGCTCCCCCAAAAGGTCTTCCTGCTCGCCCGGGGCTTCGCCCACGATCATCCAGTCCACCGGGCCGCCCTGCGGGTCGGCGCCCACACCGAACACCGTTTGATGCCGCGTTTGGCACAAGGCGCAAGCCGTACAAGCTTGCACCTCGGCTTGCAAGGTCGACCAGTCGGCTTGGGCGACATCGGGGCGCGGCCCGAGGTTTGCGGCCTGTATGGTCTCGGTCGCCCGCACGGGTTTGTGAGCCTGTGGCACCCTGGCGGGTGTGACCGACGGAGCAGCGTTTGGCGGGCGCAACGCCGGGGCTTGCTGGGCCGATGGTTGCGCGGGCGTGTGCCCGGGTGCCGTTGCCGGTCGCTGCGCCGGGGTGGTGAGTGTTTCGGGGGTCGAGTCGTCAGGTGTCGTTGACGGCAAGAAATCCAGCCGCAAGCCCATGTGTTCCAACATGGCTTTTTGGCGGGCGTCCAGATGCAGCGGCATGTGCGGATCTTAAGCCAGCGGCATGCGCATGACCACGGCCGTCTCGCGCTGGCGTCCCAGGCCGGGGTAATAATTTTTGCGCTCGCCCGCATGCTCGAAACCGCAGGCCACGTACAGCCTGCGCGCCCGCGCGTTGCTGGCGCGCACCTCCAGCCAAAGCTGACGCGCCCCTTCTGTGCGGGACCAACTCACCCAGGCGTCGAGCATGTGCCTGCCCCATCCGCGCCCCTGATGGTCCTGGGCCACCGTGAGGTTCAAAAGATGCGTTTCCTCGACCCCGCGCATCGCCACCACATGGCCGATCAATTCGGACCCCTGCATCAGCACCCGAGCCCAATAGCCGGCACTTAAAGCATCCCGGAAGTTGCCTGGCGTCCAGGGGTGGGAATAGGCGGTTTTTTCGAGTGCCACCACCTGATCCAAGTGATCTTCGGACATCGAAAATAAGTTTGCACTTACTTTTTGATCGATCTGGAGGCTCATGACTGCTTCACCGCCATGCGCTCGGCCGTGGTTTGCGCCACCTTGTCTCGCAGGTACAAAGGCATGGCCTGCTCGGCCGGCACGGCCAGGCCCGCCCGCCAGGCAGCGGGTGCCAAGCGCAACAAAGCCTCGGCGGTTGGCGCGGCCGACACCATTTCAACCCCGGGTGGCCAGGCCGAGTGGGCGGCTTGGGACAGCGCCTGCAGGCCGATGCCGGCCACCCGTGTCGGTGTGGGCGACTCGACTGACCATGGGGCGGGCCAACGCACTTCATCCGGATCGAGCAAAGCGGGCTCTTGCACGGCGCACCATTGCCCTTGGTCATGCTCCCAGGCCGCCACATAAAACTGACCCATGCGGGCATCGAGGACGGTCAGCACCCGAACCCTTGCCAGAGCGCCCCGTGCGTCCTCGGCCATCGCCAGCAATGTGTCGATGGGCAACACCGGGATGTCGGCACCAAAAGCCAGGCCCTGGGCCACGGCGCAGGCTGTGCGCAAGCCGGTGAACGAACCCGGTCCGCGCCCCATGACCACGGCATCGAGTTGACCCAAACTCAGGGCCAGCCCTCTCAGGGTCTCAAGGGCCAAAGGGACGATTTGCGCCGAGGCTTGGGCGGCACCAGGGCGCGCATGCCCGATCAGGCGCGAGCCATCGCTGGCCCCCAGGTGCAACAACTCGGTGCTGGTGTCAAATGCCAAAAACTTCATCCGGTCATTATCGCAAGCCCGTCGATAATGGCGCCGAGGTACAGCATGAACTTGACCCGGTTTGCACTCCCCGCCATCCGACACGTTGGGGCGTTGTCGTGTCTGGTGCTGGCCGCCGGTGCCTGGGCCCAGGCTTTGCCCCCGACGGTGTTGCGTGCGCTTGAGCGCGCTCAACTCCCGGCTCAGGCCTTGCATGTGGTCGTGGCGCCTGTGCAAGGCGGGCCCCAGCGCCTCAGCCACCAGGCCGACCGCGGCGTCAACCCGGCCTCGCTGATGAAATTGGTCACGACCAGCGCCGCTCTCGACCTCTTGGGCCCCGCCTACACCTGGCGCACCACGCTGTGGACCGATGGCACTTTGAAACAGGGGGTCCTCAGCGGCAACCTGTATGTCCAGGGCCAGGGTGACCCCAAGTTGGTGGTCGAGCGCTTGTGGGTGCTGATGCGCCGCCTCAAGGCCCTGGGCATCGAGCGCATCGATGGCGACCTGGTGCTCGATCGCAGCGCCTTTGATGTGATGCCGGCAGATCCGGGCCAGTTTGATGGGGAGCCCACACGGCCCTACAACGCCAGCCCCGATGCGCTGATCGTCAACTACAAATCACTGCTTTTGCACTGGGCGCCTGACCGCGCTCAGGGGGTCGCCCGTTTGCACGTCGAGCCCCCGTTGGCGGGTCTGCGCGTGCCGCTCACGGTTCCCCTGCAAAAAGGCCCTTGCACCGACTACCGGGCCCAATTGCAGGCAGACCTGGCGCAGGCTGACATGTTGGCGTTCAAGGGCGCTTACCCGGCAGACTGTGGTGAGCGCGTCTGGCCCGTGGCCTATGCCGACCCGGGTGCGCACGCAGGCCGAGCCATTCAGGGCATGTGGGCGCATTTGGGGGGTCAGGGCTTGGCTCGGGTGCGCGACGAAAGGGTGCCGCCGCAAGCCCAAAAACTGGTGGACACCGAGTCACCCTCGCTGGCCGAAGTGGTGCGTGACATCAACAAGTTCAGCAACAACCTCATGGCCGACCAGGTGTTTTTGACGCTCAGCCTGCAGGCCACAGGTCGCGGTGTCATGGATGACTCGCGCGCCCTGGTCCAGCGCTGGTGGGCGCAGCGCGTGGGCGTGCCGGGCTTGCGCATCGACAACGGATCGGGGCTGAGCCGCCAGCACCAGATCACGGCACAAGGCTTGGCGACTTTGTTGCAGCAGGTCTACGCCAGCCCCTACATGCCCGAGCTCATGGCTTCTTTGCCGGTGCTGGGCCAGGATGGCACGCTCAAGCGGGTGCAGACCGAAACCCGTGCGCACCTCAAAACCGGCAGCCTGCGCAATGTGCTGGGCGTTGCGGGCTATGTGCACGGTGCCGCAGGCCAGCGTTGGGTGCTGGTGGCCCTCATTGAGCACCCGCAGGCGCAAGCCGGACGTCCGGTCTTGCAGGCCCTGACCGAATGGGTCACCAGCCGTTGAAACCGATCATGAAGGTATAAAAGACGGTGCCGATCAGTTGATGCGCGGCCGGAGCCAGGTACTGTCCGGAGGCATAGATGTATTGCCCCCGATTGGTCAGGTAGTCGGGCAAACTGGCACTTGGGTTGTAGGTGTTGGTTTGCACGGCATTGTTGGCGTCAAGGTAAGACACGGAGGTGGCGCTCCAGATGCCGTTGGCGGTGCAAGCGCTGAAATCCGGATAAGTGAGGTTCGTGGTGCCGCCGGTGAAACTGGGATAAGGAACCGAAGCGCTGGCGTTGCTCACGCTGGTGGCGCAAACCGATGGCGTGATCAGGTGATTGAGCAAGTACAGGCTGAGCGTGGTGCTTCCCACCGCAGGTACAGCGATGTTGACGTAGGCGCCATCGGTGCTGGTGTACCCCCGGCCGATCAAAATGCGCGGTTTGCCGGTGCTGTAGATGGGTTGGTTGCCCACATCGGTGATCAGGGAGGCGTTGAAGAGTTCGATCGCCGATTTGAGGCGGCCGGCGGTGCAGGGCGCGGTGCAGATGTCGCTCAAATTCGGGCTGTTGCTGAAATCGTAGAGCGCCGTGATGAAAATGTTCTGGTGTCCCCGCCCTATCATCGTCAGGCCCAATTGAATGTAATCTTGTGCCAGCTTGAAAACGCGGTGAATTTCGGCGGTGCTGAGATTGGCTTTGACCGAGGCGCTGGCGATTTTGCCGGCGATTTCCACCTGAGCGGCGGGCAAATTGACCGCAGGGAGGGTGGTCAAGGTCACGGCGTCCAGGATGTCGTTGCTTCCGCCCGAGATCACCAGCATGTCGCCCGACTGGTAGGCGGGCAACAGCAAGGCTTGCTGTTCAATCTGGCTCAGCCGGGCGGTGGCCTTGTGGATTCGCCGCGTGCTGGCGTCGTCCGAGGTTTTGGCTTCGATGATCTGGTTCACTTTCAAACCATAGTTTGAGGCCAACTGAACCACCCAATTGTTGACAAAGCGGGGCAGTTTGCCGCTGTTGGTCGCATTGGAGTTGTCTGCCGTGTTGTTGACCGTGAAACGGTCATTGGCATCGATGCCCGCACAAGTATTCGGGGCGTCCAGCAGGGGTTCACAGCCCACATAAGTGATGCCGTCACCTGCCAGCAAAATGCGCTGGGGGCGAAACTCGTTGTATTTGGTTCCCGCACCACCACATCCGCTGAGAGCCAGCGTCAGGACCAATCCGAGGCTGATCAGGAGCCCATGTGTCGATGTCATTCGCCCAAAACGCATACAAATCCTCTAAATTTCAGTCTAGTTTACAGCCAACTGGGTCGTTGCGACGTTCAAGGCTGGCTGGCCCGCGCCAGCCGGTCTCGCACGCCATCCCAAGCCTGCGTGTCGGGTGGCGGGCAGACCCAAATCTCGACCGCGCCCCAGGCTTCCAGTTCACGCAGGGTCGAAAACAATTCGCGCGCGCAAGCTGCCGGATCCTGGGGCATCGGCTTCCAGTGCAAGTCCGGGCTGGCTGGCGGATGGGGCGACCACACGGCCACCCGCGAGCGTTCGTGGGCGGTCAATTGTTGAGCGCGCGCGGCCATGGCCGGCTCGGCGAGCAAGCGCAGGGTGGCGTCGGGTGCGTAATGCGAAGCCAATGTGCCCGAGGCTTTGGGAGCCTGGGCAGACAGCGCCTGATCCGCAGCCTGAGGCGTTAACACCGCCAGCCCGGCACAAAGCGACAACTCGGCCGCGGTCAGCATGCCGGGGCGCAACAACACCGGTTGGCCTCTCGTGCAGTCGATGATGGCGGACTCGATGCCCACAGGGCAGGGACCGCCGTCGAGCACATCCAGTGCCGCTCCGAACTCGGCAACCACATGCTCGCTGCAGGTGGGGCTGACCCGCCCAAAGCGGTTGGCGCTTGGCCCGGAAATCCCGCGCACCCCCAGCCTGCGAGCGGCTCGCAGCAAGGCTTGCGCCGCCGGGTGACTGGGGCAACGCAAGCCGATGCTGGCCTGACCCGCTGCACTCGCCGTGGCCACGCCCGCGCGGCGCGGCAGGATCAGCGTTAATGGCCCGGGCCAGTGCGCTTGCATCAGGCGCTGGGCGAACTCGGGGATCGGATCGGCAAAAAAACGGGCGTCTGTGGCCTCGGCGATGTGCACGATCAGCGGGTGATCGGTGGGTCGTCCTTTGGCCGCATAAATGGCCAATACCGCCTCATCGTTGCAGGCGTCCGCACCCAGGCCATAGACGGTTTCGGTCGGGAAGCCGAGCAAGCGCCCCTCGGCCAGCAGGCGCGCTGCTTGCTCGATGTGGGTCGCATCAGCGCCAGACCAGATCATGCGCGGTACCTGTGATTCAGTGGCCGAAAGGCGCGATGCCCAGCACCTGCGCCACCGCATCGCGGCGCTCGCGCACGGTGGCCAGATCGGGGCCGGTGATGTTGAGGTGACCCATTTTGCGACCCGCGCGGGCTTCGGTTTTGCCGTACAGGTGCAGTCGCGTGCCCGGCAAGGCCAGCGCGGTGGCCCAGTCGGGCTCGCGCGGCGTGGGGCCAGACAGCCAAAGATCGCCCAGCACATTCAACATCGCCGCCGCGCTGTGCAGGCGCACCGGGCGCAGCGGCAAGCCGGTCATGCAGCGGGCTTGCAGCTCGAACTGGGACAGGTCGCAGGCGTCCATGCTGTGGTGTCCGCTGTTGTGGGGTCGCGGTGCGATTTCGTTGACCACCCAGGAGGTGCGTCCATCGGTTTGCCTGATGATGAAAAATTCAACGCAAATGACACCCACATAGTCCAGGCCCTCGGCAATCGCCACGGTGGCTTGAACCAGGGCTTGTGACAAGTCGTCGGCCAGCAGCCCCGGCGCGACCTCGGTCAAGGCCAATATGCCCTCGCGATGCACATTCAATTGCACCGGCAAATGGGTGCAAGTGCCATCGCCGGCGCGTGCCAGCACCACAGAGCATTCTTGCTGCAAAGCCAGGCGTTGCTCCAGCACGCAAGGCACGGCCGCCGCAGAGCCCGCTTGCAATTGTCGCCAGGCCGCCGGCAAATCCGCCAACGCATCCACCCGCACCTGACCCTTGCCGTCGTAGCCGAGCCGGGTGGTTTTCAAAATTCCCGGCAAGAGGTGGGCCGGCACTTCGGTCAGCTGATCGATGTTTTCCAGCACCCTGTGAGGCGCCACCGGCACCCCGCAAGCTGCAAAGTGCGCTTTTTCCCGCGCCCGGTCCTGAGCAATCGAGACGGCGCGGGCATGGGGGGTGACGCGGGTCAGGCGAGCCAATTGCTCCAGCGCCTGGGCCGGTACATTCTCGAACTCGGTGCTGACGGCGGCACAGGCCTGGCCCAAGGTTTCCAGAGCCTGGGGGTCCAGATAGGCGGCTTGCAAATGCCGATCGGCCGCCGCACCGGCTGGACTGAGCGGGTCGGGGTCGAGCACCATGCAGCGGTAACCCATGCTTTGCGCCGCATGCACCCACATGCGACCCAACTGTCCACCACCCAGCATCCCCAGCCAGGCGCCGGGGGGAACCCATGCGTTGGCAGCGCTCATGCTTCGGGCGGCACCCGCATGGCGCGGGCGTGTTCGGTCTGGGATTGTCGGTACTCGGCCAATTGGCGGGCCAACGCCGGATGGTCGTGAGCCAGCATGGCCACCGCAAACAAGGCGGCGTTGGCGGCCCCGGCGGCGCCGATGGCGAAGGTGGCCACCGGCACGCCCTTGGGCATTTGCACGATGCTGTGCAGCGAGTCCACGCCTTGCAAATGGCGACTGGGCACCGGCACTCCCAGCACCGGTACCGGTGTTTTGGCGGCCAGCATGCCCGGCAGGTGGGCGGCGCCGCCGGCCCCGGCGATGATGCAGCGCAGGCCGCGCCCCTGAGCCGCTTCGGCATAGGCGAACATGTCGTCGGGCATGCGGTGTGCAGAAACCACGCGCGCCTCGAAGGGCACGCCGAACTCTTGCAGGATTTGGGTGGCGTGTTGCAAGGTGTCCCAATCGGACTGGGACCCCATGACCACGCCCACGAGGATGGATGTCATTTGTGCTGCGGGTGGGTTATGCTTTCCATTTTAGCCTTCAGGCCACAGACGGGAGTCAGGGAATATGTTGGATGTGACGATGCAGAATTTTGAAGCCGAGGTGGTGCAAGCCTCCATGACGACCCCGGTGCTGGTTGACTTCTGGGCGCCCTGGTGCGGCCCCTGCAAATCGCTGGGCCCGGTGCTCGAAAAGCTCGAAGTGGACTATGGCGGGCGTTTCAGGCTGGTCAAGATCAATTCGGACGAAGAGCAGGAACTGGCGGGCGCCTTTGGCATCCGCAGCATTCCCACCTGCGTGCTCATGGTCGGCGGCCGCCCGGTCAATGGTTTCATGGGGGCGCAGCCCGAGGGCAAACTGCGCGAATTCCTGGACAAGCACCTCCCCACCGAAGGTGAGTTGCAGGCCGAGGCCGACACCGCCCAAGCCGAAGACCTGATCGCCCAGGGGGACAGCGAGGCGGCCCTGGCCAAGCTGCAAGAGGCGTTGGCCATCAACCCGGCCAATGACGACGCCCGCCACGATTACGTCAAGCTGCTCATCGCACTGGGAGAGCTCGAAGCCGCTGAAACCGCTTTGGCACCGGCTTTGGCGCAAATCCCGCGTCAATTGCGCTTTGAGGCCCTGTTGCATTGGTTGCAGGCGCTGCAATTTGCCACCACCGATGAGCGCGCCCAATGGACGCTGGAACAGTTTGACGCAGCCCTGGCCGCCAACAAGCGTGATTTCGACACCCGCCTGGCCAAAGCCCGTTTGCTGATGGCTGCTGGCCAGCTCGAGGCCGCCATGGACGAGTTGCTCGAAATCATCATGCGCGACAAGGTCTGGTCAGACGAGCTGCCGCGCAAGATTTACATCGGGATTTTGGAGTTGATGACACCGCCCAAACCCAAAACGGATCCGGCCGAAAAAAGCCAGACCGGGGGCATCGAAATCGCCGGCAAGGCGGTGGCCCAGCAAGACCCCCAGGCCGAACTGGTGTCGCGTTATCGCCGCAAGCTGAGCATGGCGCTCAATTGACCGAACGGGTCAGACGGCCCTGGTAATCGGTCCAGCTCTCGCGCTCGAAGTCATACAACTTGCACTTGCGCGCGGTGTCAAAGTACCAGCGCCAGGAAAAGCGCTGGATGATGATCCGACCGGGCAGCATTTCTTCCAGCTTGGCCTGCGCCTGTTTCAGCTTGTAGAGCGGAATGCTCATGTCCACATGGTGCGCGGTGTGCTCCATGATGTGGTGCATGAGCGCGCCGATCCGGAACGGAAAAGTCAGGTGCACGGTGGTCGACACAAAGGGTTGTGCCTTGGACCAGGCGGCGCGGTCATTGTGCCAATACACCTTTTCATGGGTGTGATGCACATAGACCACAAACCCGATCATGGCACACCAAAACAGGAAAGGGACCACAAAACCGGTCAGCAACACCAGAGCCACCGACTGCTCGGTGACCAGCGCCAAGGCGGTCAGAGCACCCAGCCAGATCAGGCCAAAAGCGCTGATCAGCAAGTTGTCCAGAATGAAAATGCGACGGCGTGTCGGCATGTGCTTGCTGTTGGGGAAAAACATCCGCTTCCACCAAATTTCGACCATGTAATACAAGCCTGGTGCCCAGCCGCTGCGGTAGATGCGATCCATGAACCTGCCCAGCGGGCTCAGGGCTTGGTACTCCTGGGGGGTCAACGGTGCCCAGACGAAGTCAAAACCCTTGAGGTTGGTGTAGCCGTGGTGCACCACATTGTGTCCCACGTCCCACAGGCTGTAAGGGGTCAGTGACGGCAAAAAAGCAATCCGCCCCAGCCATTTGTTCAGGCCCCGGTAGGGGGTCAGACTCTGATGACAACCATCGTGCCCCAAAATGAACAGGCGCCCAATCACAAAACCGGCGGCCAGACCGCAAAGCAATTTGGCCCACCAGGCTTCGAAATACACAGTGCCAGCCAATAAACTTAGCCACAGACTGAAATCGAGTGCCAGCAGCAACAGGGCATGCCTGACGGTGCGTTGGGCCAATGGCAACAGCCATTCGCGAATGATCTTGCGGTGGGGAAGCGGTTGTCCGGGTGCGATGGGTTGATCGATGACGCTCATGAGGGGGCTGAAAGGGGCTTGACCCAATAATTGACTGAAATCTTGGGGATTATCGCCAAAAATGATGTTGTTGGCTTGACATTTTGTCGGCCCCTTTGATCTTCGTCAGCGCCTCTCACCAGGCCAGGGGCAACGGCGGATAGAGAACCAGCGTGTGGTCTTTGCGCCGGACAATGTATTTCCCCCGCTCCAGGTCTTTCAGGAGGCGGCTGACCATCTCGCGGCTGCAGCCCAGCCGGTTGGCGATCTCCTGATGCGTGACCCGCTCTTCAATCACCCGCAGGCGCGGGCTTTGTGCCTTGGAGAGCATCATCAGCAGATCAACCAGGCGCGTGTAAATGTCGTTGAAGACGGTTTGCGCGACCAGTTGGGTGTTCATCCGGTTGCGTTGATTGGCCGTTTGGGCCAGCAGACATTGCAAAGCCGGGTCTTTTTTGCGTTGTTCCTGCGCCACATCTTTGTCGATCATGGCGCACAGGGACGAGGTGATCGTGCACACCGATGCCGTGCGCGGTCCGCCATCGAGCCCGATTTCGCCAAAAAGATCGCCGGCTTGCAGGCTGGCCAGGGTCAACCTTCGCTCTTTGCGACCATTCGAGTGCACATAGGCTTCGAGTCTGCCATCGAGCACAATGAACATGTCCTGCGCATTTTGTCCTTGGGTCAAGATTTGGCTGTTGGGCTTGAATCGCACCAAACGGCCCAAATGGGCCAGTTGCCGCAGACACGCATGGGGCAGTTGCCGCAACTCAAGCTCGGCTTTGTAAAACGGGATGGCTTGCATGGTTTTGAACCTCCTATCTGCTGAGACACATGCGATTGTGATTTGTTCTGCACAAAAAACAATACTTTGGATGTACTTTGGTGAATGGTTACCATGATTGCCAAAGCCGTTTCCAGCGACAAGAATGGCACCATGAAACCCAACCCTACCCCCCCGCGCCGCTCCACCAAAATCGTTGTCACGCTGGGGCCGGCGTCCAGCGACCCGCAATTGCTCGAAGAGATGATCCGTGCCGGGGTCAATGTGGTGCGCCTGAATTTCAGCCACGGCACCGCCCAGGATCACCTGGACCGCGCCCGCATCGTGCGCGAGGCGGCACAACGCGCCGGGCGCGAGGTGGCCATCATGGCCGACCTGCAAGGCCCCAAGATTCGGGTCGGCAAGTTTGCCGAGGGCAAGGCCAACCTGAGGGCGGGTCAACCTTTCATCCTGGACGCCCAACGCACCGAGCCCGGCGACGAGCACGGCGTGGGCCTGGACTACAAGGAGTTGCCGCGCGATGTGGTGACAGGTGATGTGTTGCTGCTCAATGACGGCCTGATCGAGCTCCACGTGATGGCGGTCAAGGGCGAGCAGGTGCACACCGTCGTCAAAGTGGGCGGCGACCTCTCCAACAACAAGGGCATCAACAAAAAAGGCGGCGGCCTCACGGCCCCCGCGTTGACGGCCAAGGACATGGAGGACATCAAGGTCGCCATGGCGTTTCAGGCCGATTACCTGGCCATCAGCTTCCCCAAAAACGCCACCGACATGGAGCTGGCGCGTCAGTTGGCCAACGTGGCCGGTGCCGAGTACAAGCACAAGCCGGCCTTGATCGCCAAGATCGAGCGTGCCGAAGCCATCCCGCATCTGGCCGAAATTTTGCAGGCCAGCGATGGCATCATGGTCGCTCGCGGCGATCTGGCGATCGAGGTCGGCAACGCCGCCGTGCCCGCCCTGCAAAAGCACATGATCCGGCTGGCGCGTGAACACGACAAGGTCAGCATCACGGCCACCCAGATGATGGAGAGCATGATCAACAACCCGGTGCCTACCCGGGCCGAGGTCAGCGATGTGGCCAATGCCGTGCTCGATGGCACCGATGCCGTCATGACCAGCGCCGAGACCGCGACCGGCAAATACCCGTTGGAAACGGTGCGCGAGATGGTGGCCATCTGCACCGCCGCCGAAGCCGCCGAGCGGGTCGAACTCGATGCCGACTTCGCCGACCGACAGTTCACCCGCATCGATCAAACCATCGCCATGGGGGCGCTTTTCACCGCACACCATTTGGGCGCCAAGGCCCTGGTTGCCTTGACCGAATCGGGTTCCACCGCTTTGTGGATGAGCCGCCATCGCATTCACATCCCCATCTATGCCCTGACCAGCAAACGCGCCACCCAGCGCAAGATGGCGCTCTATCGCAATGTGCGCCCCTTGCTCATGGACACCAGCAGCGACCGCGACATGGCCCTGAAGCAGGCCGAGGCCGACCTCAAGGCCCGAGGCCTCGTCAAGCCCGGTGATGTCTATGCCATCACCTGTGGCGAACCCATGGGTTCGCCTGGCGGGACCAACATGCTGCAGATCTGCCGCGTCGAATGACATGACCTGCCGGCTCAGGCACTAAAATCGGTCAAACTGACCAATCTCATCACAGGACTTTCATATGGCTCTCGTTTCCATGCGCGAACTGCTGGACCACGCCGCCGAGCAGGGCTACGGCATCCCGGCCTTCAATGTTAATAACCTCGAACAGGTTCAGGCCGTCATGGCCGCTGCCGATGAAGTCGGCGCACCCGTCATCCTCCAGGCCAGTGCCGGCGCCCGCAAATACGCCGGCGAGTCCTTCATCAAGCACCTGATCCAGGCGGCGACCGAGGCCTATCCGCACATCCCCCTGGTGATGCACCAGGACCATGGCACCAGTCCCAAGGTCTGCCAAGGGGCCATCGACCTGGGCTTTGGTTCGGTCATGATGGACGGCTCACTCATGGAAGACGGCAAAACCCCGGCCAGCTTCGACTACAACGTCGAAGTCACCCGCAAAGTGGTCGACATGGCCCACAAAGTGGGCGTCACCGTCGAAGGCGAACTCGGTTGCCTGGGCTCGCTGGAGACGGGCGAAGCCGGCGAGGAAGACGGCATCGGCGCTGTCGGCAAGCTCGATCACAGCCAGATGCTGACCGACCCTGAAGAAGCCGCCCAATTCGTCAAAGCCACCCAGCTCGATGCCCTGGCCATTGCGATCGGCACCAGCCACGGCGCCTACAAATTCACCCGCAAGCCCACCGGCGACATCCTGGCCATCAGCCGCGTCAAAGCAATCAACGCCCGCATCCCCAACACCCACCTCGTCATGCACGGCTCGTCCAGCGTGCCGCAAGACCTGCTGGCCATCATCAATCGCTTTGGCGGCAAGATGAAGGAAACTTACGGTGTGCCGGTGGAAGAAATCCAGGAAGCCATCAAGTACGGTGTGCGCAAAATCAACATCGACACCGACATCCGCCTGGCCATGACCGGGGCGGTGCGTCAGTTCCAGGCCGAGAACCCCGACAAGTTCGACATGCGCGAGTGGATGAAGCCGGCACGCGAAGCCGCCAAGGCCATTTGCAAACAGCGTTACCTGGAGTTTGGTTGTGAAGGCCAGGGTGCCAAGGTCAAAGGAGCCGGTTTGGCCGTCATGGCCCAGCGTTACGCCCAAGGCCAGTTGGCTCAGGTGGTCCGTTGAGCCTGCACACTTCCAACCTGCACAGCCTGCCCTTGCTCGCGCGCGGCAAAGTCCGCGACAACTACGCGGTGGGCACCGATCGCATCCTGATGGTCGCTTCGGACCGCATCAGTGCTTTTGACGTCATCATGGGCGAGCCCATTCCGGGCAAAGGCGAGTTGCTCACCCGCATGGCCCTGTACTGGTTCGAGCGTTTGGGCCCCCAAGGCCTCAACATCTGCCCCATTCACCTCACCGGTGACGCCCCCGAGTCGGTGGTGGCCGCCGATGAAGTGCATCAGGTGCTTGGCCGTTCCATGCTGGTCAAACGCCTCAAGCCCATCCCGGTCGAAGCCGTGGTGCGCGGTTACCTGGCCGGCAGCGGCTGGCAAGAGTATCAACAAAGCCGCTCGGTGTGTGGCGTGCCCTTGCCCGCAGGGCTGCACAACGCCAGTCGTTTGCCCCAGCCCATCTTCACGCCGGCGGCCAAGGCGGCTGTGGGTGAGCACGATGAAAACATCACCTTCGAGCGCGTGGTCGAGATGATCGGCACCGATCTGGCCGAACGCATCCGCGACATCAGCATCCGCCTGTATGCCGCGGCGCGTGACATTGCCGCCGAAAAGGGGATCATCATCGCCGATACCAAGTTCGAGTTCGGCCTCGATGCCGATGGCACCCTGACCCTCATGGACGAGGTGCTCACGCCCGATTCATCGCGTTACTGGCCTGCCGACACCTGGCGCGAGGGTGCCAACCCGCCCAGCTTTGACAAGCAGTTTTTGCGCGATTGGCTCGAAACCGCACAGGTCGGCGGCAAGCCCTGGGGCAAAACCGCACCTGCGCCACGCTTGCCCCAGCAAGTCATCGAGCAGACTGCGGCCAAATACCGGGAAGCTTGTCAGCGCATGGGTTGCTGAATGTCATCCTCTCCCGCCGGGAGAGGATTTCGCTTGAAGCACCCCCGCAACCTGCGTTTTCAGGGTTTGGGTTCAGCCGGCCCGCTGTTGCAACACTTCAAAAGCGGGCAGCGTTTTGCCTTCGAGCACTTCCAAAAACGCACCGCCGCCGGTCGAGATGTAGCCCACCTGTTTCTCCATGCCGTACTTGGCGATTGCGGCCAGCGTGTCGCCACCGCCGGCAATCGAGAACGCACTCGAATCCGCAATGGCTCGTGCGATGGTTTCGGTGCCCCCGGCGAAGGCGTCGAATTCAAACACCCCCACCGGCCCGTTCCAGACGATCGTGCCGGCGGCTTTCAGTTGTTGCGCCAGTCGTTGCGCCGTCTCGGGCCCGATGTCCAGAATCAGGTCGTCTTCGGCCACTTCATGGGCCTTTTTCAGGGTTGCGGGCGCATCGGCGGCAAAGGTTTTGGCCACCACCACGTCGGTGGGAATGGGCACCTCGGCCCCGCGCGCCTTCATCGCCGCCATCACGGCGCGGGCTTCCTCCACCAGGTCGGGCTCAGCCAGGCTCTTGCCGATCTTCAGGCCACTGGCCAGCATGAAGGTGTTGGCAATGCCGCCGCCCACGATCAACTGGTCCACCTTGTCGGCCAGGCTTTTCAAAATGGTCAGTTTGGTGCTGACCTTCGAGCCCGCCACGATGGCGGCCAAGGGGCGTTTGGGGTGGGCCAGTGCCTGGGTGATGGCGTCGATCTCGGCCGCCAGCAAGGGGCCGGCGCAGGCGATGGGCGCAAAGCGAGCCATGCCGTGGGTGGTCCCTTCGGCGCGGTGCGCCGTGCCAAAGGCATCGTTGACATAGATGTCGCACAACGCGGCCATCTGGCGCGAGAGCTCCTCGCTGTTTTTCTTTTCGCCCTTGTTGACGCGGCAGTTTTCCAGCAACACCACTTGGCCGGGTTGCACGCTCACGCCGCTCACCCAATCGCGCACCAGTGGCACCTCATGCCCCAGCAATTCAGCCAGGCGCTGCGCCACCGGCGCCAAAGAGTCTTCGGGTTTGAACTCGCCCTCGGTCGGTCGGCCCAGGTGCGAGGTGACCATGACGGCGGCCCCGGCATCCAGCGCCATGCGGATGCAGGGCACCGAGGCGCGGATGCGGGTGTCTTCGGTGATGTGGCCCGCATCGTCTTGCGGCACATTCATGTCGGCGCGGATGAACACACGGCGGCCACGGGCCTGACCCGAGGCGCACAAATCGGAAAAGCGTAGGATTTTCATGACGGGTGATTGTAGGCTGGGCGTCCAACCCAGACTGACGATCGGTGGTCAGCCCGCCTCGAACACCCAGCCCGCCTGAACCGGATGCCCGCGCAAGAAATCGGCACAGGCCAGCCGCTTGCCGCCGGGCTTTTGCAACTCGGTCAGGCGCAGCACACCTTCGCCGCAGGCCACGTCGATGCCCTGGTCGCTGACGGCCACAATCGTGCCCGGCTTGGCGCTGCTCGCGTCCGACCGGGCCACCCCCGCCCAAACCTTCAGGCCGACGCCGTCGAGCACCGCCGCACCGCCCGGAAACGGGTCAAACGCGCGCAACTTGCGCGCCAGCACCGCTGCCGATTGCTGCCAATCCAGCCACGACTCGGCTTTTTCGATCTTGTGGGCATACGTGATGCCCTCGGCGGGTTGCGGCGTGGCTTGCAACTGAGTCAACTGCGACAAGGCGCGCACCATCATGTCGGCGCCCAACGCCGCCAGCCGGTCATGCAACTGCCCGGTGGTCTCATCGGGCCCGATGACCGTGTCTTCCATCATCAGCATGCCGCCGGTGTCGAGCCCGATGTCCATCTGCATGAGTGTCACGCCACTCCTGGCGTCGCCGGCTTCAATCGCACGGTGGATGGGGGCGGCACCGCGCCAGCGCGGCAACAAAGACGCGTGAATGTTCAGGCAACCCTGTCGGGGCAGGTCCAACACCCACTGCGGCAGGATCAGGCCATACGCCGCCACGATCATCGCATCGGGTTGCACGTGCAACAGGGTCTCGCGCGCTTGCGCGGCGTCCTCGGGGTAGCGGCCATCGAGTTTCAGGCTGCGCGGTTGGCAAACCGCCATGCCGTGCGCCTGGGCGTAATGCTTCACGGCCGAGGCTTGCAACTTCATCCCGCGGCCTGCGGGCCGGTCCGGCTGCGTCAGCACCAAAGCGATGTCATGTCCGGCCTCATGCAGCGCTTGCAAGGCCACCCGGGCAAATTCGGGCGTGCCCGCAAAAACCAGTCTCATCGGGTGCGTCAACGTTGGGTGTCCCGCTGGGCTTTGAGCATTTTGGTTTTGATCCGACCTTGTTTGAAAGGCGACAAGTATTCGACAAACACCTTGCCCATCAGGTGATCCATCTCATGTTGCACACACACCGCCATCAGCCCCTCGGCTTGCAACGTGCGTTCTTGTCCGTGCTCATCTTGCGCCTTCACATGCACCGCCGCCGCACGCTCGACCCCGTCGTAAATGCCGGGCACCGACAGACAGCCTTCTTCACCCTTGATGCGCTCGGGGCTGGCCCAGACGATCTCGGGGTTGATCAGCACCTGCGGCTGGTTGCGCTCTTCGGACACATCCATCACGATCAGGCGTTGATGAAAATTCACTTGCGTAGCAGCCAGCCCGATGCCATTGGCGTCGTACATGGTCTCGAGCATGTCGGCAATGAATGCGCGCAACTTGTCGTCCACCTCGGCCACCGGCTTGGCCACGGTGTGCAAACGGGGATCGGGGTAGCAAAGAATGTTTAAAAGTGCCATCTCTCCATTTTCGCCTGTTTTGCGGGGTAGGCAAACCCAAGTGCGGCCCCAATCGCCACAACTAGCATGGTTTTTTTGGCGAGAACATCATGACCACACCCGCTTGGAAAGCCGCTTTGCGCCTGCAACTCACGCCCGGCCTGGGGCTGCGTCGAAACAAACTGTTGGTTGAAGCATGGGGCGGTTGCGCCCAGGTGCTCGATGCCCCGGACCCCGCTTTGCGCGACATCCTGGGCGAGCGGGTTTGGGCGGCCTTGCGTGCCGAACCGCCCGAATGGGCGGCCGAAGTGGCGGCGGTCGAGCAATGGCTGGCTGCTGCGACCGCCGGCGTGCGGCATGCCGTGCTGGCCTGGGGCGACCCTGACTACCCGGCGGCGTTGTGCGAGCTGGCCGACCCGCCCCTGTTGCTGTTTGTCGCCGACGCCGAAGCGGTCGACGCGCCCGTGCACTGGCCCGCCAGCGTGGCCCTGGTGGGCAGCCGGGGCGCCACCCCGCAAGGTCTGGCCATCACCCGTCAGTGGGCGACCGAGCTCGCCGAAGCAGGGTGGTGCGTGGCCTCCGGCCTGGCCCACGGCATCGACGCCGCCGCCCACGGCGGTGCTTTGCAGTCCCAACGACCGGGCCTGCTCACCATGGCCTTCATGGGCACCGGCCCCGACCTGATTTACCCGCCTGCCCACGCGCACCTCAAAAGCCGCATCCTGGCGCGGGGGCGCTGCGTCACCGAATACCTGCCGGGCCAGCGTGCCCGCAAAATGCATTTCCCCTTGCGCAACCGCTTGCTGGTTGCCTTGTCGGCGGGGGTGGTGGTCATCGAAGCCGATTTGCGCTCCGGCTCGCTCATCAGCGCCCAAAGCGCACTCGATCTGGGGCGTGAAGTCATGGCCGTGCCGGGTTCGATTCGCTCGCCGCTCTCGCAGGGATGCCATGCCCTCTTGCGCCAGGGCGCCAACTTGGTCACCAGCAGCGCCGACATCACCGCCAGCTTGCCGCCGCTGGTCTTGCAGCCCGGCGCCTCAATCCCGGCGGACACCCTGAGCCCCGCAACCGAAGCCGCCGCCCAAGCGGCGCTGATGCCCGCGCTCGACCCCCAATGGGTGCGGCGGCTCCAAGCCGCGCTGGGCCACGACCCCTGGACCGTGGACGAACTGTGGATCCGCTTGGGCGGCTCGTGGGCCGAGTTGCAAGCCGGCTTGCTGGCGCTGGAGTGGCAGGGCGTTCTGGCGCGTTTGCCCGGCGATCGGGTGCAGTGGGTGGGGGAGTGAGGTGCACGGGAGAGCCCTGACAAATAAACACATGGGCTTGACACGCTCCTGTCAAAACAGGTTATATTGGGCTCATGTTCGAAGTCCTCGTGTATGTGTACGAAAACTACTGGTCGGGGGACAATTGTCCCCAACTCGATCAGTTGGGGCGCAAACTCAGTGCCGCCGGTTTCGAGTCCGATGAAATCGAACAGGCCCTGCAATGGCTGGCAGGGCTGAGTCTGGTGTCCAACCAGGCCGACCCCATCGACATCTCCGAGCCCGCCCCCGAATTGCCTCATGCCCCGTCCGCACTCAGTTTGCGCGTCTACTCGGTGGCCGAGCAGGATCAATTGGGCGCCCAGTGCTTGGGCTTCATCAGTTTTCTCGAGTCTGCGGGTGTTTTGCCGCCCCACATGCGAGAAATCGTGATCGAGCGTGCCATGGCCTTGGCCGGACGCCCCATGTCCCTTGAAGACCTCAAGATCATCGTCCTCATGGTGTACTGGAGCATGGGCATCGAGCCCGACGCGCTGGTGCTGGACGAATTGTGCGACGACCCCGACCGGGTCGCGCATTAAATCCTCGGCTCAAAAATCAATCCAATTCAATCGGCTGCCCGTGCGGCGTGCGCTCGGCCGCCTCAGCCCAGGCGTGCCGCAACGCATGAAGGTCTTCGGCGCTGCCCAATTGGCAGTGCTGAATCATCTCCTCCAGGGCCGCCAACCAATGCGCGTAATAACGCCGGCCATCGTCCGGATCGGCGGCGATGTGCCGACTCAGGGTCGCAGCCCAATCCGGCCAACTGAACAGACCACGCTGGTGCAAGGCCACCGTCAGGGCAAAGGCTGTGGCTTGCCAGGGCTCCTCAAACACGCCCTGACCCGGCCGGGTTTCGGGTGGCACAAAATCGCTGCCGCATTGGGCGGCGATTTCTGCCAGTGTGGCGCGCGGGTCAGAGCTGCCTTGCATCAGGCGGCCTCCAGGTAACTGTCCCAGGCGTCCACACTGACGCGCAATCCGGATTCGGCGTCCGGCCCCCAGAGTTCGGTGCCCTCGAAGCGCACGTTGTACAGCCACTGGCCGACTTCGTTGGCGGCGTCGTGTACTCGGTGGCGGTCATGCGCCGCCGCATCGGGCAGCACATGAAATCCGTGCACCCCGGCAATCACGCCCACATGACCGCGCACATAGCGTGGCAAGCGTGTGTGACCCACCGGGTGCATCGCCCGCGCCCGCACCCTTTGGCCCAGCGCAAACCGGGGCAAGGTTTCGGTCGGGCGATCGGCCGCAGACCCGCGTTTGAGCGCAGCATCCACGGCAGAGCGCGTCAGCACACGCAAGCCCGGCTTGGGCGGCTCGATCATCTGCCCTGTGCGCAACTCGTGGGCGCTCACCAATCCGCGCGCCACCATCATCTCGCACAGCGCCTGAATCCAGATCTGGTAGTAACTCAGGCTCAGGTATTGGGCTGGTGGCAAGGACTCACGGGCGCTGCGCATTTGGTCGATGTTCCATTGCCCGGATGCTCCCATGGCGACCGTCAGGGCCATGGCTTCCCGCTCCCAGTTGGCATGGAACAAGGGCTCGTCGCGCTCGGGCCGCACCGGTCCGAAACACTGAAGACCGCCCATGTCATGCACGCCGTTCATGTCGTCACCTCAGGGTTGAGGGCATCCGGGCTCAGTGCCAATCCTGTGCCGATCATGCTGTCGCGCGTGACCAATTGCGCCAGTTGTTCAACGGCCCAACCCTCGGTGCCCGGCGGGCGTTGCGGCACCACCAGATAACGCACCTCGGCGGTCGAGTCCCAGACCTGGATGTTTTTGCCCTCGGGCAGCCGCACCCCAAACTGGGCCAGCACCGCGCGCGGTTGCATCACCACCTGGCTTCGATAGGGTGCGCTTTTGTACCAGACCGGCGGCAAACCCAGCACCGGCCAGGGGTAGCAACTGCACAGGGTGCAGACCACCATGTGGTGCGTTGTTTCGTCATTGAACAGCGCGACCATGTGCTCGCCCTGGCGGCCGCTGTAGCCCATGTTTGCAATCGCCGCCGTGGCATCGCGTCGCAGCCAATCGGCATACACCGGCTCGGTCCAGGCCCGAGCCACCACCCGCGCTCCGTTGTGCGGCCCCACTTCGGTCTCGTAGGTTTCGATGATCCGGTCCACCGTGGCCGGATCCACATAGCCCTTTTGCGTCAGCAGGGTGTGCAACGCCCGCACCCGGATCTCCATCGGGTCCAGGTGCGAGTGATCGTGGTCATGGTCTTCCATGCCCAAATGGTAAAGGAATTGAGAAATGGGGAGAAATTGGGGTCTGACCCCAATTAATGGTTGCTTTTTTGCCACACGGCTGAACTTGGGGTCATGACCCAAGTTCAGCGGCGCAGGACTTCGGCGGCGTCGAGGGCGAAGTAGGTCAGGATGCCGTCGGCACCGGCGCGTTTGAAGGCCAGCAGGCTTTCCATCATGACCGCTTCGCGATCCAGCCAGCCGTTTTGCGCGGCGGCCATGAGCATGGCGTATTCGCCCGAGACCTGGTAGGCGAAGGTGGGTACGCCAAACGCGTCTTTGACTCGGCGCACGATGTCCAGGTAAGGCATGCCGGGTTTGACCATCACCAGGTCGGCGCCTTCCTGAATGTCCATGGCCACTTCGCGCAGGGCTTCATCGGTGTTGCCCGGGTCCATCTGATAGACCTTCTTGTTGCTCTTGCCCAGGTTGGACGCCGAGCCGACGGCGTCGCGGAACGGGCCGTAGAAAGCGCTGGCGTATTTGGCGCTGTAGGCCATGATGCGGGTGTGAATGTGACCACCGGCTTCCAGGGCTTGACGGATGGCACCGATGCGACCGTCCATCATGTCGCTGGGAGCGACGAAATCCACTCCCGCCTCGGCCTGCACGACGGCCTGTTTCACCAACACTTCGACGGTGGGGTCGTTCAGGATGTAGCCGGTGTCATCCAGCAGGCCATCTTGCCCGTGACTGGTGTAGGGGTCTAACGCCACATCGGTGAGCACGCCCAGGTCGGGAAAGTGCTTTTTGAGCTCCCGCACCACGCGCGGCACCAATCCCCGGGGGTTGGTGGCTTCGCGACCATCGGGGGTTTTGAGCGAGGCGTCGATGACCGGGAACAGGGCCAAAACGGGCACCCCCAGTTTCACGCAGCGCTCGGCCACGGGCAGCAACAGGTCCAGGCTCAGGCGTTCGACACCCGGCATCGAGGAGACTGCTTCGCGCCGATTTTGTCCATCCAGCACAAAAACCGGATAAATCAGGTCATCAACGGTGAGCGAGTGCTCGCGCACCAGGCGACGGGTGTGGTCATCGCGGCGCAGGCGGCGCAAGCGGGTGGCGGGAAAGGTGAGGTGAGGTTTCATGGTGAAAATTGTGCTTCAGACAGGTCGAATTGTCTACTTGGGCTGACGCTTCGGTGAAAAAGGGCGCTGACCGGCGACTTCTCGACCTCAGTTTGCCGACAAGCGGGGGAAAACCCAACTTGTGAGCGGGTCATCGGTTTGATAAATTTCCCCTTGAGGACGCAAGTCCTCCCCGCTTTACCTCCCTGAGCGGGGATCGCGGGCCCTTGGGTTTGCGGTCTTCTGGCCCGGCTTGTTCCGGGCTTTTTTTCGCCTGTGCCCCGCTGATGAACGCCCACGCAGTGATGGGACACTACACTTGCAATATGCTTTGGATCAAAACCCTCCACATCGTTCTGGTGGCCAGCTGGTTTGCAGGCTTGTTTTATTTGCCCCGCATTTTCGTCAACCTGGCGCTGGTTGAGCCGGGTTCCGAGGCAGAGCGCCAGAGGCTGTTGCTGATGGCGCGCAAGTTGTTGCGTTTCATGAATATTTTGGTCGGGCCAGCCCTTGTTTTGGGTCTGGTGTTGTGGCTTTACTACGGCATCGGGCTGGGTCCCGGCAACCCCTGGATGCACGCCAAGTTGCTGTTTGTGGTGTTGGCGCTGGGCTATCACCATTGGTGCGGCCGGATCTTGCGCCAGATCGAGATTGGCGGTCAGACTCGCAGTCACCTCTGGTATCGGGGCTTTAACGAGTGGCCTGTGCTGATCATGCTGATCACTGTGGCGCTGGTGGTGATCAAGCCCGCCGATCTGGGGGAGTTTTTCTTGCACATGGCTTTGCCGATCGCGGCCCTGATTGCTGTGACTTGGGTCGCCATCCGGGCGCAACGCCGCTGAGGCTGGGGGCGCAGGTGATGGCGAACACCGGCCAAACTTCGGCGCGCCCTCTGGCCTGGCTATATGCAGCCCTGATTGTTTATGCCAGTCTGTACCCGTTTGGCCCCTGGCGGGATCAGAACATCGCGCCTTGGGCATTCTTGGCCGCACCGCGCACGCCTTATTGGACGGCGTTTGATGTGGGGGCCAATTTGTTGGGCTATGTCCCTTTGGGTTTTTGGATCACCCTGTCGCGTTTGCGTTTGGGCTTGCTCCAACGCCCCTGGTGGCAGGGCGTGTGGATCGGCTCGGGTCTGTCCTTGTTGCTCGAGGCTTTGCAGAGTTATCTGCCTCTGCGGGTTCCTTCTCAGTCCGATTGGCTGCTCAATACCTTGGGTGCAGCCCTCGGGGCGACTTTGGCGCTGACGCTGGAGCGGCGGGGTTTTTTGTTGCGTTACAACGCTGTGCGGCAACGCTGGTTTGTGCCGCAAACCCATGGCGCCCTGCCCTTGTTGTTGACTTGGCCTTTTGCGCTGCTGTTTCCTTTGGCTATCCCGCTGGGCGTCGGGCAGGTGCTCGAGCGTTTTGAGTCGGCTTGGGGCAAATGGCTGGTGGGCACGCCTTTTCTCGAGTGGTTGCCTTTGCGCGAAGTCGAATTGCAACCGTTCATGCCTGCCACCCTGAGCCTGTGCGTGGCTTTGGGCCTGCTTTTGCCGGTGTTGTTGGCTTACTCGGTCTTGCCAAAACGCCAGACCCGCTTGTTGGCACTGGGGGCCATGCTGGGTTTGGCCATGTCCGTCAGCGGTTTATCGAGTGCTTTGACCCATGGGCCTTTGTTGGCTTGGGCCTGGCTGGAAGCGCCTATTCTGGTGGGTCTGGCGCTGGGACTGTTGCTTGGCTTGGCGGTGCTGGTTTTGAGTCCAAGAGCCTGCTTGGTGTTGCTGCTGACCTTGGCTTTGCTGCATCTGGTTTTGATCAATCAAGCCCCGGTCAACACGTATTTCGATCAAACGTTGCAAACTTGGGAGCAAGGGCGATTCATCCGTTTCAACGGCTTGGCCCAGTGGTTGGGCTGGTTGTGGCCTTTCGCCCTGATTTTGGACACCATGCGCCGGCTGGCGCGCCCACTCTGAAATAATCACGCCATGTCTTATTACCGCCATCATGTTTTTTTCTGCCTGAATGAGCGTCAGGCACCGCAAGAGTGCTGCGCCCACCAAGGTGCGCAAGCTGCTTTTGACCACTGCAAAGCCCAAGTCAAGCAGTTGGGCCTTGCCGGGCCCGGCGGGGTGCGGGTCAACAAGGCCGGTTGCCTCGATCGTTGCGCTGGCGGCCCGATCATGGTTGTGTACCCGGAAGAAACTTGGTACACCTACGTGGACCAGCACGACATCGATGAGATCGTTGAGCGCCATTTGAAGCACGGCGAAGTGGTCGAGCGCTTGTTGACGCCACCTGAAGTGGGGCGCTGAGCCATGAACGCACAGACCGAGCGCCTGAGCATTCAAGGGCCGGCGGGTCCGATCGAGGTGCTGATCGACCGCCCTCAGGGACCCAGCGTGGGACACGCCGTCATCGCGCATCCGCATCCTCTTTTTGGTGGCACCATGGACAACAAGGTGGTGCAGACGCTGGCGCGAGCCTTTTTGCAAAAGGGCTGGACTTGCATCCGGTTCAACTTCCGGGGCGTCGGCGCCAGTGCCGGCACGCACGACAACGGTTTGGGCGAAGCCCAGGACATGCTGGCGCTGATTCAGCAACTGGCTCCCGAAGGGCCTTTGGCTCTGGCGGGGTTTTCGTTTGGGGCTTTTGTCACCAGCCACGTCATTGCCGCTTTGCATCCGCAAAGAGCCATCGACAAGATTGTGCTGGTGGGCACGGCCGCTGCCCGTTTTGAGGTGGCACCCATCGCGCCCGAATTGCACGATCGAACTTTGGTCATCCACGGCGAGGCCGACGACACGGTGCCTTTGTCCAGTGCCATGGACTGGGCGCGTCCCCAAGGCTTGCCGATTTGGGTCGTCCCCGGCGGCGGGCATTTTTTCCACGGCCAACTGCCGCAGTTGAAAAACTGGGTCGTTCGCCATTTGCACTGAAGCATTCATTGGGGTCTGACCCCAATGAATGGTCGTTTTTTTACAACGGTTGAGGGGGTGGGCATGTGGGGCGCTGGGTTGAGGGTGGTGCTGTTGCTGGCAGCCCTGGTTGTGGGACCGGGGGTCGGTGCGCAACTGCCGTTGCCTCCGCAGGTGGCGGCGCGGTCTTATGTGCTGATGGATGTCACCGCCGGGCAGGTTTTGGCGGAACAGCAGGCCGAGGTGGCGTTTGAGCCGGCATCGCTGACCAAGTTGATGGTGGCGTATGTGGTCTTTGACGCTTTGCGGGCGCAACGGATCAGCCTGAAGCAGACCTTTGCGGTCAGCACCCGCGCCTGGAAAATGCCTGGCTCTCGCATGTTCATTGATCCGACCATGCAAGTGCCGGTCGAAGACTTGATCAAGGGCATGCTTGTGCAATCCGGTAACGACGCCACCGTGGCCCTGGCCGAGGGGGTCGCCGGTTCCGCCGAGCGGTTTGTGGCGTGGATGAATCAGCAGGCCAATGCCTTGGGGATGACGGGTACCGTTTACAAGAACCCCGAGGGGTCGAGCGAGCCCGGACACACCACCACGGCGCGTGACCTGTCGATTTTGGCCCAGCGTCTGGTGACCGATTTTCCGGATCGCCTGGCCTATTTCGGACTGAAAAAATACCGTTTCCCAGGCACGCCCGAGGCCAATGACACCAATCGCAATTTGTTGTTGTTTCGCGACCCGAGTGTGGATGGCTTGCACACCGGTTACAGCCCAACCTCGGGGTACGGCATGGTTGCCACGGCGCGACGAGAGTGGGGCGGGGTGAAGTCGCGCCGCCTGTTGGCCGTTTTGTGGGGTGTCAGCAGCGAGCAGGTGCGAGCCCAGGAAAGCCAGAAGTTGCTGAACTGGGGCTACACGGCATTTGACGCCGTACAGCTCTTCGAGGCCCAGCAAGCGGTCATTCAGGTGCCGGTCTGGAAAGGCCGCTCACCTGAATTGCGTTTGGGGCGCCCCGAGCCACTGGTGGTTGCGGTACCCAGCGGTCAGGCCAGCCGCCTGCGTTCGGAGGTGATTCGCCCCGACCCTTTGGTGGCGCCATACGCCAAAGGTCAGGCGGTAGGACGGATCAAAGTTTATTTGGGTGAGCACTTGCTGACCGAAAAACCCTTGCTGGCGCTGGATGCAGTGTCTGAGTCGGGCGTGATTGGTCGGGCTTGGGATGCCATGAGGTTGTGGATCAAGTGAATTTTGTCCCCACTTTTGACCTGCATGATTGGCCTGCAGACGCCAAACACAGGGTCGGACGGGCTCAGGCAAACCCTTAACAAGACGCCAAAAGGTGTTACACTAGAAGGCTTTTCGGCGATTGTCGAAGGGAATCACGTTTTCGTTTCAATTCACGTTTAGGGACGTTTTTTAAATGCCAACCATCAATCAATTGGTGCGCCAAGGACGCGAGGTCGAAAAGACCAAGTCCAAGAGCCCCGCGATGCAGAACTCGCCGCAGCGTCGTGGCGTCTGCACTCGCGTCTACACCACCACCCCCAAGAAGCCCAACTCCGCTTTGCGTAAAGTCGCCAAGGTGCGCCTGACCAACGGTTTTGAAGTCATCTCCTACATTGGCGGTGAAGGCCATAACCTGCAAGAACACTCGGTCGTGCTGGTGCGCGGCGGTCGTGTCAAAGACTTGCCCGGTGTGCGCTATCACATCGTCCGTGGTTCGCTCGATTTGCAAGGCGTGAAAGACCGCAAGCAGTCGCGCTCGAAATACGGTGCCAAGCGTCCCAAGAAAGCTTAAACACTCTTGGAAATCGGTGTTCCGGCGCTGCTCGGCAAGCCGCCAGGAACGAAGTGACCCCAGCCTCTCATGTTGAGAGAAGGGTCGAGTAAGTAAGGGTTTAGGAATGACCCTTGCGGTGCCCGACAGGGTGCCAACTGAAGCAAATGAGGTGAAAAAATGCCACGTCGTCGCGAAGTCCCCAAACGTGAAATCCTGCCCGACCCGAAATACGGCAATGTCGAGCTGTCCAAATTCATGAACGTGATCATGGAAGGCGGCAAGAAGGCCGTGGCCGAGCGCATCATTTATGGTGCGCTCGAGCAAATCGAGACCAAGACCGGTAAAGACCCGCTTGAGCTCTTTGGTGTCGCCATCAACAACGTCAAGCCCATGGTCGAGGTCAAGTCTCGCCGTGTGGGCGGTGCCAACTATCAGGTGCCCGTCGAAGTGCGCCCGGTGCGTCGCCTGGCCCTGTCGATGCGCTGGCTCAAAGAAGCTGCCCGCAAGCGCAGCGAAAAGTCCATGGCCCTGCGCCTGGCCAACGAACTGATCGAGGCTTCCGAAGGCCGCGGCGGTGCCATGAAAAAGCGCGACGAAGTGCACCGCATGGCCGAAGCCAACAAGGCTTTCAGCCACTTCCGCTTCTAATCAGTCAGCCCAACCCGGGCTCTCCCGTCATTGGGGAGCCCAGGCCAGGAATAAGGAACCAGCTGCCGGATCCCAAACAAGTGGTGGTCGGACAGCTCATTTAAAGGACAAATCATGGCTCGCAAGACCCCCATCGAGCGCTATCGCAACATTGGTATTTCGGCTCACATCGATGCCGGCAAGACCACCACGACCGAGCGCATTCTGTTTTACACCGGCGTCAACCACAAAATCGGTGAAGTGCACGACGGTGCTGCCACCATGGACTGGATGGAGCAGGAACAAGAGCGCGGCATCACGATCACCTCGGCTGCCACGACCTGCTTCTGGAAGGGCATGGACATGTCCTACCCCGAGCACCGTTTCAACATCATCGACACCCCGGGCCACGTGGACTTCACCATTGAAGTCGAGCGCTCGATGCGCGTGCTCGACGGCGCTTGCATGGTGTACTGTGCCGTGGGTGGCGTGCAGCCCCAGTCCGAAACCGTTTGGCGCCAGGCCAACAAGTACAAAGTGCCTCGTCTGGCCTTTGTCAACAAGATGGACCGCACCGGGGCCAACTTCTTCAAGGTCGTGGACCAGATGAAGATGCGCCTGAAGGCCACCCCCGTGCCCATCGTGATCCCCATCGGTGCCGAAGAAAACTTCACCGGTGTGGTGGACCTGCTGAAAATGAAGGCCATCATTTGGGACGAAGCCTCGCAAGGCATGAAGTTCAACTTTGAGGACATCCCGGCCGATTTGGTCGAGACCGCCAAAGAGTGGCGCGAAAAGATGGTGGAAGCCGCGGCCGAGGCCTCTGAAGAGCTCATGAACAAGTACCTGGAAGAAGGTGACTTGAGCGAAGAAGAAATCAAGCTGGGCATTCGCACCCGCACCATCGCGACCGAAATCCAGCCCATGCTGTGCGGTACCGCGTTCAAGAACAAGGGCGTGCAGCGCATGCTCGACGCCGTGATCGACTTCCTGCCCTCTCCTGTCGACATCCCGCCTGTGGCCGGTACCGACGAAGACGAAAAAGAAGTGTCGCGCAAGGCCGACGACGGCGAGAAGTTCTCAGCCCTGGCGTTCAAACTGATGACCGACCCGTTCGTGGGCCAGTTGACCTTTGTGCGTGTGTACTCGGGCGTGTTGTCCAAGGGCGACACCGTGTACAACCCCGTCAAGGGCAAGAAAGAGCGCATTGGCCGTATCGTTCAGATGCACGCCAACAACCGCGAAGAGATCGAAGAGATCCGCGCCGGTGACATCGCTGCTTGCGTGGGCCTGAAAGAAGTGACCACCGGCGAAACCCTGTGCGATCCCGACAGCGTGGTGACGCTGGAGCGCATGGTGTTCCCCGAGCCCGTGATCGCACAGGCCGTCGAACCCAAGACCAAGGCCGACCAGGAAAAAATGGGCATTGCCTTGCAACGCCTGGCGGCCGAAGATCCTTCGTTCCGCGTCAAGACCGACGAGGAATCGGGTCAGACCATCATCGCCGGTATGGGCGAGTTGCACCTGGAAATCATTGTCGACCGCATGAAGCGCGAGTTTGGTGTGGAAGCCAACGTGGGCAAGCCCCAGGTGGCGTACCGCGAAACCGTGCGCAAGTCGGTGTCGGACGTTGAAGGCAAGTTCGTGCGTCAGTCGGGTGGTAAGGGTCAGTACGGCCACGTGGTGTTCCGTCTCGAGCCCAACGAAGCCGGCAAAGGCTTTGAGTTCCTCGACGAGATCAAGGGTGGTGTGGTGCCCCGCGAATACATCCCTGCCGTTGAAAAAGGCGTGATCGAAGCCCTCAACAGCGGCGTGTTGGCCGGCTACCCCGTGGTCGATGTGAAAGTGGCGCTGACCTTCGGTTCGTACCACGACGTGGACTCTTCCGAACAGGCCTTCAAAATGGCCGCGATCTTTGGTTTCAAAGAGGCCGCCAAGAAAGCCAGCCCCGTCATTCTGGAACCCATGATGGCGGTGGAAGTCGAGACCCCCGAAGACTACGCCGGTAACGTGATGGGCGATTTGTCCTCACGCCGTGGCATGGTCCAGGGCATGGAAGACATGCCCGGCGGCGGCAAGGCCATCAAGGCCGAAGTCCCCCTGTCGGAAATGTTCGGTTACTCCACCACCCTGCGCTCGATGTCGCAAGGCCGTGCCACCTACACGATGGAATTCAAACACTACTCGGAAGCCCCGCGCAACGTGTCTGAAGCCATCATGGCGGCAAGGGCAAAGTAATGACCAGTGTGCCAGACCAAAAGCCGCAGGCTTTTGCTCTGGCACCTCTGATCAAGACCAGTGTGCCGGACTGAAAGCAGAAGGCTTTTGCTCTGGCACCTCTGATCAAGATCGGAACAAGTTCTGTCTGCGATCGCACACCCTGATCTGCCCGTGGGTCAGGAACCGTGATGCGATGCAGACATTAAACCCACACACGGGCATTGCTCTTTTCAAGGAAGACACAAATGGCAAAAGGTAAATTCGAGCGGACCAAACCGCACGTCAACGTGGGCACCATCGGCCACGTGGACCATGGCAAAACCACGCTGACCGCAGCGATCACCACGATCCTGTCGTCCAAGTTCGGCGGCGAGGCCAAGGCCTATGACCAGATCGACGCAGCGCCCGAAGAGAAGGCTCGCGGCATCACCATCAACACCGCCCACGTCGAGTACGAGACGGCCAACCGCCACTACGCTCACGTGGACTGCCCCGGCCACGCCGACTATGTGAAGAACATGATCACCGGTGCCGCCCAGATGGACGGCGCGATTTTGGTGTGCTCGGCCGCTGACGGCCCGATGCCCCAGACCCGCGAGCACATCCTGCTGGCGCGTCAGGTGGGTGTGCCCTACATCATCGTGTTCCTGAACAAGTGCGACATGGTCGACGACGCCGAGCTGCTCGAGCTGGTCGAGATGGAAGTGCGCGAGTTGCTGTCGAAGTACGACTTCCCCGGCGACGACACCCCGATCGTCAAGGGCTCTGCCAAACTGGCGCTGGAAGGCGACAAGGGCGATTTGGGCGAAGGCGCGATCATGAAGCTGGCCGAGGCGCTCGACAGCTACATCCCGACCCCTGAGCGTGCTGTGGACGGCGCGTTCCTGATGCCGGTCGAAGACGTGTTCTCGATCTCCGGTCGCGGCACCGTGGTGACCGGTCGTGTCGAGCGCGGCATCATCAAGGTCGGCGAAGAAATTGAAATCGTGGGCATCAAGGACACGGCCAAGACGACCTGCACGGGCGTGGAGATGTTCCGCAAGCTGCTGGACCAGGGTCAGGCCGGTGACAACGTCGGTATTTTGCTGCGCGGCACCAAGCGCGAAGAAGTCGAGCGCGGCCAAGTGCTGTGCAAGCCCGGTTCGATCAAGCCGCACACCCACTTCACCGCCGAGGTGTATGTGCTGTCCAAGGACGAAGGTGGCCGTCACACGCCGTTCTTCAACAACTACCGTCCGCAGTTCTACTTCCGCACGACCGACGTGACCGGAGCGATCGAGCTGCCCGAAGGCAAAGAGATGGTGATGCCTGGCGACAACGTGTCGATCACGGTCAAGCTGATCCACCCGATTGCGATGGAAGAAGGTCTGCGCTTTGCCATCCGCGAAGGCGGCAAGACCGTCGGCGCCGGCGTCGTTGCCAAGATCATGGCGTGA
>JACCDP010597813.1_pt1 | contig 83615 bp, 75 predicted proteins | sample 7445841 | NCBI WGS metagenome assembly JACCDP01 (sample SAMN15323441, study PRJNA562643) | freshwater metagenome | isolation source: river surface water | place: USA:Blue River Watershed | collected 2017-08-17
ATGGCGAAATAAGCATGCAATTTCCTGCTCATTATACAGTGTGTGTAGTGGCAATAGAAGGCGAAGTCATTGTTAACGCTGGAGATGTCTTGCCTCAAGACCATTTGGGTTTGTTTCAAAATCAAGGCGAAAGTTTTAAGCTTCAGGCAAAAGGAGATGCGGCTATTTTAATTTTGGCTGGCGAACCAATCAAAGAACCAATTGCCGCTCATGGCCCATTTGTAATGAATACCAGAGCTGAATTGGTTCAAGCCTTTAACGATTTTAATGCAGGCCTTTTCGGAGAATTAGCCGATTAATAGTTTAGACTTTTTCTTATCTTCGCAGCATGGAAATGGAATCTGTGCTGAAGTCTGATATTGCTCATGTATTGAATACATTGTATGGGCATACCCTCAGTCTTGAATCGATCAAACTGGAGCAAACCAATGCTGATTTTAAAGGCGATTACACTTTAGTTACTTTTCCTTTCGTTAGGCTATCTAAACAAAGCCCCGAACAAACGGCCAATGCTATAGGCGAGGCATTAATGGAGCAAAGTACTATGCTCAACAGCTTTAATGTGGTAAAAGGGTTTCTCAATTTAGAATTAAAGCAAGCTGTTTGGATAGAAAGTATTTTAAAACACCAGGCCATTCCTGAATTCCCTAAAAATGAAAAAGTAATGGTGGAGTATTCTTCGCCAAATACCAATAAACCATTGCATTTAGGCCATATTCGCAATAATTTATTGGGCAGCAGCTTGGCTAAAATATTAAAAGCCAATGCTTACGAGGTCATACAAGCCAATTTGATCAATGACAGAGGTATACATATTTGTAAAAGCATGTTGGCCTGGCAAAAATTTGGTCAAAATGAAACGCCAGAATCAAGTGGTTTAAAAGGGGATCATTTAGTCGGTAAATACTATGTAGAATTTGATAAGCATTACAAACAAGAAATCAAAGCCTTAGTAGAACATGGTCTGAGTGAAGAGGCGGCCGCCAAGCAATCGCCGCTCTTAATTGAGGCCCAAGACATGTTGCGCAAATGGGAGGCTGGCGATCAAGCTACTATGGATTTATGGCGTACAATGAACCAATGGGTTTACGACGGATTTGCGAGCACATACAAACAACTAGGCGTTGAATTTGATCAATATTATTACGAAAGCAACACCTATTTGTTAGGTAAAGATTTGATTGAGTTGGGTTTGTCTAAAGGCGTATTTTATAAAAAGGCTGATGGCAGTGTTTGGATAGATTTAAGCGCAGAAGGACTGGATGAAAAATTAGTCTTGAGAGCAGATGGTACTTCTGTCTATATTACCCAAGACATTGGCACAGCAAAATTGAAATTTGAACAGTATGCTTGTTCAAAAAGTATCTATGTAGTCGGTAATGAGCAAGATTACCATTTTAAGGTCTTGTTTTTAATGCTTAAAAAATTAGGCTTTGAATGGGCAGAGGGCCTTTATCATTTGAGTTATGGCATGGTTGACTTACCAAGCGGAAAAATGAAAAGTAGAGAAGGGACTGTTGTGGATGCTGATGATTTAATGTCAGAAATGATTCAAACAGCCAAAGAAAAAACAGAAGAATTAGGCAAGACAACAGGCATGTCTGAATCTGAAAAAGCAGAATTGTATGCTACTCTAGGTTTAGGGGCTTTAAAGTTCTTCATGTTGAAAGTGGATCCTCAAAAACGCATGTTGTTTAATCCTGCAGAGTCAATAGATTTCCAAGGTGATACTGGTCCATTTGTTCAATATACTTTTGCTCGAATAAACAGCATAATGCGCAGTGCCCAGGCGGAAGATAAATTATTATCTAATCCTCCAACTGAAATTAAATCCTCTGAGGTTCAGCTCATACAGAGCTTGTTAGCTTATAAAAACGAATTGCAGAAAGCCGCTCAATTGTATAGCCCTTCTATAATTGCTAATTATTTATTGCAAGTCGCTAAAGCATTCAATCGCCTATACAATGATGTGTCAATTTTAAAGGCCATTGATGTCAATGAAAGGGCTTTTAGATTGCATTTGTCGGCGTTAACAGCTGAGACAATTCAACATGGATTAGGGCTTTTAGGGGTTAATAGCCCTGCAAGAATGTAATGGTTCAAAAAGGCATATATAAACATTACAAAGGGCATTTATACGAGGTGATTGACCGAGTCAGGCACTCTGAAACATTAGAGTATTTGATATTGTATAAAGCTTTATATGGCGATTATGGCTTATGGGTAAGACCAGAGGCCATGTTTTTAGAAACGGTTGTAATTGATGGGGTAGAACATCCCAGATTTGAATATCAACAACCCAGTTAAAGAGTTTATTGCGGTCTTGGTTGCATAATCTCTTTAAATGTATATATTTGCACTATTAACTTAAAAATCAATTAATATGAAAAAATTACTTTATTCTGCTATTGCATTGTTTACAGCCAGCGTTATGCTGATCAGCTGCGATTCTGGTTCAGGTAGCGGTAATGGTGGTGGATCTACTCCAAGCGGTCCTAACATTACCTTCCAAACCAACACTGGAACATTCTCAGGTTTCACTTTTGCTAACGACAAACTATTAATAGGCTCTTCAGTTAAAATTGGTGTTGTTATCACTTCTTCTGTGAATTTGAAAAACACTAAAATGACTGTTAAATACAACAATCAACCAGAGTCTATTATTGGAACAGATTCTACTTTCTCTGGTTCAGTTACTTCTTGCAACAGAACTTATAATTACACTTTACCACAAGATAAAGGTACTTACACTTTTACTGCATATGCTACCGATAAAGACCAAACCACAAAAACTGCTACAATTGTAGTTGTAGCTTTTGGTCCATTGGCAGACAAAGTAGATGGCTTAGTTTACAGTTTACAAGCTACTACTCCAGGCAGTTACAGTGCATACGACTTGTTTGAAAATACAGCTATATCAGCCTCTTCAAGTGCAGGTAACCAAGCTAGCAGAGACATCGTTGATGCTTCAACTGGTTCAACATTATCAAGAACTTGGAAATCTCAAAACGGAACAGAATTTATCATTTCTGATGCTACTGGCAAATTGAATGGTAAAGTATATTCTCAATTCCAATCAGAGCAAGATTTAATTGATGCTTGGAACGCTACTTCAGGTAAATCAACCACTGTTACTGGTATCGATGATGGCAAATTAATTATTGCTAAATCATCAAGAGGTGGAATCACTTATTACTACTTAATCGGTGTTAATACAGTTACAGATTTAACTGGTGCTGAAGACGACACTTATTCATTCCAATACAAACAATAATCCAAAAGATTAAAATGATTTATAAAGGCCTCCTTTGGGAGGCCTTTTTTGTTACTTGTTGTATCGCTTAAAAACGATGCTAATCTGTTGTGGAAAATGACCTGTAATTTTGTCCTAAATAATTTGAATTTGAGCTTTGAAAGCAAAGGCTAAAGTATTATTTTCGCAGGCTTAATATCCATTAGAAAAATTTCAATCCAATGAAAAATAAAGGTTTAGTTGTATTTATTGCTGTAGTTTTGGCTTTGACCTGTGTCTATCAGTTGTCATTTACTTATGTGGCCAGAAAGTTTGAATCAAAAGCTAGAATGTTTGCTACTAAGAATGGCAAATTTGATGGCGAAGTTTATAGAAACTATATAGATTCTTTAGGTAGCAAGCCAATTTTGAATTTAGGTTTTATAAAACGCAACTACTTCAAATGCAAAGATTCTGAGTTAAAACTCGGCTTGGATTTGCAAGGTGGTATGAACGTTATTTTAGAAGTATCTAAGGGCGATGTACTCAAAACATTAGCTGGTAACAATCAATCACAGAATGAGTTCAAAACAGCAATTGATGCTGCAGATAGAACATACAAAAGCAAAGGCGGTGATTATGTTGATTTATTTGCTAATGAGTTAAAAGCCATTGCGCCTAATAAATCATTAGCTTCTCTTTTTGCTACGCGTGAAAACAAACAGATCACGAATGAATCTTCTGATGAGCAAGTTAAGGACTACCTAAAAAGAGAATTGAAAAGTAAATCAGACAATACTCGTCAGGTTATAGAAGCCCGTCTTAACCAAGGCAATATTAGCCAACCTAACATACAAGAATTAGAAGGGGGTAAAATTTCAGTTGAATTACCTGGTGTTGACAATCCAAAAAGAATTCGTACTTTGCTTGAACAAAGTGCCAAGTTAGAGTTTTGGGAAGTATATGGTAACAATCCTAAAAACCAATTTGAGGGTTACACCAAAATCTACGAAGGCTTAAACAAAGTTTTAGCTCAAAAAATAAGATTACAAAAAGGTTTTACTGTTGATTCAGCAAAATTAAAGACTGTTTTAGCCATTGCAGATTCAAGCAAAAGAGATAGTGCTAAAAAAGCATTTGATGCTGAAATCGCAGCTAAAGATTCTTCTTCAATGCCATTGGCTGAAATGGGTTTGTTTCCATACACCAACGGACAGAACATCGCAGAGGGTCCTATGATTGGTATTGCTACCAAATCTGCAATAAACAAAGTCAATAAAATTCTTCAAGATCCAAGCATTTTAGAAAAAATGCCTCAAGATGTGAGATTTGCGTGGGGTGCTGAGCCAATGATCAAAGAGAATGAAATCTATGCATTATATGCGCTTAAGGCCACAAGAGATGGAAAAGCCAGTTTAGGTAGTGGCGAAGAAAACATCATTGCTGATGCTTTTGCTACCACAAGCACTACTAGCGGTCAGGTAGAAGTGAACATGAGCATGACCAATATGGCTGCTAAATCTTGGAAAGACATTACCACTAAAAATAAAGACCAATACATTGCGATTGTTCTTGATAACAAAGTGTTTTCTGCTCCAATAGTTAATGACCCAATCACAGGCGGTAATTCTTCTATCAGTGGTAGTTTCTCTGTTGAAGAAGCTACTGACTTAGCGAACGTGTTAAAGGCAGGTAAATTACCAGCACCAGCTCAAATTGTAGCTGAAGATGTGGTAGGTCCTACCTTAGGTAAGGAATCAATTAAAGAAGGTTTAAACTCTTTCATTATTGGTTTAATCGCCGTTATCTTAATGATGGTATTGTATTATAACCGCGCTGGTGTAATTGCTATTGCAGCGGTTTTATTGAACATTTTCTTCATCATAGGTATACTAGCTTCTTATGGAGCAGCCTTAACCTTGCCAGGTATTGCAGGTATCGTTTTAACCATCGGTATGGCGGTTGACGCCAACGTATTGATCTATGAGAGGATCAGAGATGAGTTAAGAGAAGGTAAATCTTTAAAAACAGCCATTAATAATGGTTTCCAAGCGGCCTTGTCTTCTATCATAGATGGTAACATTACCACCTTATTGGCTGGGGTTATTATGACCTTTGTAGGAGCAGGACCTGTATATGGTTTCGCCATCACCTTGATCATTGGTATTATCTCATCGCTATTTACTGCCATTTTGATTTCAAGAATCTTGATTGAAAAGAGAATAGCTGCTGGTAAAGATGTTAGCTTCGATTCAAAATGGTCTAAAGATGTATTGGTCAATGCCAATTACAATTTCATGGGCAATAGAAAGAAATTTTACATTGGCTCATCATTGGTCATTTTAATTGGTATGGTCATGTTGTTTCAACAAGGTGGCTTAAGCACAGGTATAGATTTTAAAGGTGGTTATGGCTACCAAATGCAATTGCAGCCAGGTATAGGTGCAGAATCTATCAAGGCTGAATTGGATAAGAACTTACAAGGTAGTAGCAATGAAGTTAAAACCATAGGTTCTGAAGGTCGATACAAAATTGTAACTACATATAAAATTAATGATAACAACGTGTCAGCAGACAGTGTTGAATCAGATGTAATTAAAGCATTGAATAAATTCAATGCAACTGCTTCTAACGTCTTAAGTAGTTCTGAAGTTGGTCCAACTGTAGCCTCAAACATTAGAACTAAATCTGCTTGGGTGGTAGTTGTATCATTGTTAGCTATTTTCTTCTACATTGTTGTTAGATTTAAAAAGGTAAGTTTTGCAGTTGGTGCAACGATTGCATTGATTCACGACGTTTTAATGGTATTCGCAGTGTTTGCTATGATTGATGGTTTTGTTCCATTTGCTTTAGAAATGGACCAAGCGTTTATTGCGGCCATTTTAACTGTTGTAGGTTACTCAATCAATGACTCTGTTGTGGTATTTGACCGTATCAGAGAATTTATGGGTAACTACAAAACAGAAACCAATATGTCAAAATTGATCAACGATGCGATCAACCAAACGCTAACCAGAACCTTGATGACTTCTGCAACAACATTAATTGTTGTTGTGAGTCTATTTGTTTTAGGTGGTGCCGCGCTTAAAGGTTTCTCATTAGCCTTATTAATTGGTATCGGTGTTGGTACTTATTCATCTATATGCATTGCTTCGCCAATTGTAGTAGATATGTTTAAAGAGAAAAAAGCTTAATTATTAATGATATCTAAAAAGGGTAGTTCGCTACCCTTTTTTTTTGGAATACAATTTGAAATTATATTGAATATGAAATTTAAAGCCATAATCGTAACAGCACTGCTCACAGTGTTTTTTGTATCTTGTGTGAGTAAGAAAAAGTTCACCGCACAACAGACCCGAATCAATAGATTAAAAGATTCTGTTGATATGGTGATTTTTAAACTTGACCAATGTATGGCAGACAAACAAAAACAGGTCAGCCGAATTGCAGAACTAGAAGCCGAAGTTGTTCACTTAAAAGCAACAGGCAACGCCTTGTTAAATCAGTTAAGTGAATTGTCTGTATTGTCAAAAGCACAGGCTGAAAGCATTAAACAATCACTCAGTAATTTAAGTTCAAAAGATGCCTACATTAAAGATTTGCAAGTGGCTATGGCACGAAAAGATTCAATTAATATTGCACTCGTCATGAACCTAAAAGGCGCCCTAAAAGACATTAATGATGAGGATGTCGAAATTAAAATTGAAGGCTCTGCGGTCTTTATTTCTGTTTCAGATAAAATGTTGTTTAACAGTGGTAGTTATGAAGTGAGTAAAAAAGCCATGGGTGTTTTAGGAAAAGTTGCAGAGGTCTTAAAAGCTCAACCTGAAATAAAATTCATGGTAGAAGGGCATACAGACAATAAGCCAATTAGCACCAGTAATATTAAAGACAATTGGGATTTGAGTGTGTTGCGTGCAACCTCAGTGGTTAGAGTATTGCAAAATTTTTACAATATTGACCCAGCAAGAATGATAGCTGCAGGCCGAGGTGAGTTTTTACCTTTAGCGCCTAATAATAATGATGAAAACCGCTCACTTAACCGCAGAACGCGAATAATGGTTATTCCTGAATTGGATCAGTTCTTTAAATTGCTTGAACCTAAATCCAATCAATAATTGTAAATATTAAGAGATAAAAAAAAGCCATTTCATATGAAATGGCTTTTTTATTGATTAAGCTTTTTACTTATTCTTCAGTTTTTTTCTTGGTTGTTTTCTTAGCTGCGGCTGGTTTAGTAGTTGCAGCTTTACTTACTTTAGCAGGAGCTGCTTTAGCTTTTGGGGCTGCTTTTTCTTTTTTTACCTTAGGCGCCGCAGATGCGTTAGCTTCTTTTTTCTTATTAACGGCACTAGGTCTTGGTCTGCTTACACCGTAGCTTCCAATGTTAATTTTACCTTTTTTCGAACGTTTGTCTCCTTTTCCCATAATTTGATTGATTGCAGCAAATTTATACTTTTTTTTAATTTTTACCCAAAAGCTATTCAGATTGGTCTGATATTTTTATTTAAAGTATAGTCTACTCAAAAAAATGAGTTAATTTGTAGTTCAAAGCATGAAGCGGGTATTTGTCAAAAATCTGTTGCTGTTGCAACTCCTTAATTTAATCATTAAGCCAGTATGGTTGCTGTTGATTGACCGAACTGCTCAGAATCTTCTAGGTGAACAATACGGACAATACTACATTGTATTGAATTTAGCCTTGATTTTAAACATTGTTTTAGACTTAGGGATTCAAAATTTTAATCAAACCCATGTGGCATCTGACCCTCAATTTTTCAAACAAAAGTTTAAGAGTATTTTATTGCTTAAATGGGTTTTATCGTCTATTTACATTGTCTTAGTAACCCTTATCGGTCTAGGCTCCGACCTCAATATGACATGGTTGTTTTTGATTCTTTTAAACCAAGTCTTATTAACCTTTGTATTATATTTTAGAAGTAACATTAATGGTTTACACCATTATGCTTTGGATGCATTTTTGTCAGTAAGCGATAAGTTCTTTGGTATACTGATGTGTTTAATTGCTTATGCTTGCAATTGGATCAGTATTGAAGCTTTTATTCTTATTCAATTATTAGCCACTTTAATCACATTGATTTTAACTTGGGTCATTAATCAAAAGTATTATCGTCAATTGCCTGTTGTTGAATCGCTATCTGTTGCATGGAATTTAAAAGGAATCTGGCCTCTTTTGAAATTAAGCTTGCCATTTGCTTTATTGTTTACACTAATGAATATGTACACACGCTTAGATGTGGCTATGATGAATTTACTTCTACCGAATCCGAATTATCACTCTGGAATCTATGCGCAAAGTTTTAGACTGCTCGATGCTACTGCAATGTTTGCAATGTTATTCGCTGGCTTGCTCTTGCCTATGTTTTCTAAACTAATTCAAGATAAGGCTGATCCTAAACCTCTGACTCATTTAGCCTCCACTATTTTACTAGTTATTTCTATTAGCATAGGTTTAGCATCGTATCTTTACGCTTATAGGATTGTGGACTTATTGTACGATTTCAAATCAATAGATCAAGCCATTGAATCATCAGCAGTATTTCAAAATATTTTGATGTCTTTCATTCCAATGTCGGTGACGTTTGTTTTCAGTACTTTGCTCACAGCTCAAAAAGACCTATACCATTTGAATGTGTTTGCCGGTATTGCCTTGGTTTTAAATGTGATTTTAAACGCTTGTTTTATTCCCATTTGGCAATCATGGGGCGCCTCCTTGTCAACTTTAATCACTCAGTCAGTGTTTGCCTTGCTTTGCTATTGGCGCTGCAAACAACTCTTTGGGTTTAAAATTCAAACAACTGAAGGGCTTAAATTTGCAGTCTTTGTTGTGATTTTGATAGGATTTTTTGTTGTATTGAAAGGGATTGGGTCTACTGTCATAAGTCTATTGTTGTTTGGTATTTCGGCTGTTCTCTTGTGTTTAGCTTTAAAGATCATTCACCCACAACAGGTATATAATTTTTTAAGGTCTAAGACGCAATAAAAAAAGGGCAACGGCGTTGACTTATTTCCTCCTGAAAAATCTTATTTTTGCGTTTTAGTTATGTCGAATAGCAATTCATTTGAGGAAGTAGGTAATGGGTTATTTACCTTCAAAGACTTGACCGCTCTAATCGGTCGTTGGAGAAAGCAATTATTATGGGTTGGCATAGTGGCAGTAGTAGTGTCTAGTGCTGTATCATTTATCCTCACGCCCAAGTACAAATCTACTGTAGTGTTTTATCCAACTACCAACAACTCTATTAGTAATGCGCTATTAACAGATTTGAATCAAAGACAAAAAGACCCACTTGAATTTGGTGCTGAAGAAGAAGCTGAAAAAGCCCTTCAAATTTTACAATCTTCTAAATTAACTGAGCGATTGGTTAGGAACTATAATTTAATGGAACACTACAAAATAGATCCTAAAAGCGCGTTAAAAAAAACCAAATTAGCCGACAAAATCGGAGCTAATTTTAGTTTCAGTCGCACCAGGTATTTATCTATTAAAGTAGATGTGTTAGATGAGGATCCTGTAATGGCGGCCAAAATGGCCAATGGTATTTTGGACCTTTATGATTCGATTAAGAATGAGATTCAATTAGAAGTCGCTATTCCTGCCCTTGATATAGTAAAACGCCAAATGCAGGCTAAAGAAAATGAAATCAATGCCATTAAAACTGAATTGCAAAAATTAGGTGCAGAGGGTGTTACCAACTATGAAGAACAATCTCGTGCATTGAATGAAGAAATTTATAAAGCCAGAGCAGCTGGTAAAATGGATAAGGTTGCAGAGTTGGTTGATCAATCAAAAAACTTGGTTCAATATGGTGGACAATTTACAGCCTTAACGGAGCTTCTTCAGTTAGAGCTTGATAAACTATCAGATTTAAAAGCAAAATTTGAGCGTGCAGAAGTTGACGTTAAAGAAACATTGAACAATAAGTTTACAGTCAGTGGTGCAGATGTTGCCGAACAAAGGGCGTATCCGGTTCGTAAATTGATTGTCTTGGTATCTTTATTGGCCAGCTTGTTCTTTGCCATTGCTGCATTTGCAATGTTTGAAAAATTCAAACCTAAAGCTTGAGTTTCCTTTCGGAAATATTGACTTTTCATTCCTCAAAGACCACTAAATTCATATTGATATTAGTGGCATCACTCTGTGGTGTTGGAGCTTACTTTGACTTATGGCAATTGGCTTTGTTGCCTTTATTCATAATGGCTTTATACCTTTGCTATCAAAAGCCAATACACTACGTTTTACTGATTTGTTTTTTAGTCCCATTGTCAATTTTTATTAATGATGTTGGGGGAGGCTTAGGCTTATCATTGCCAACCGAGCCAATGATTTGGTTGGTGTTTGTGATGTTTATCTACCAATTGTTGATTCGCAATGTTTTGGATTGGTCAGTGTTAAAGCAACCTTTGGTGGTAGCAATTTTATTGAATTTAATTTGGATGTTTTTGAGCATGTTGAATAGCAGTATGCCATTTGTCTCCTTTAAATATTTTTTAGCAAGATCATGGTTCATAACAGTTTTTTTCTTTTTTCTTCTGTATGCCTTTAAAGATGTTTCAACCATAAGACGCTTTTTTACTTTCATGTTATACGGCACCTTCATTGTTGTGAGTATTACTTTGTTCAAGCATTCAAAAGAAGGGTTTTCAAGAGGGTGGGGCTATTCAATAATGCAGCCTTTCTTTGAAGACCACACCATCTATTCTGCCTATATTTCTTTTTTTGTACCTGTTGCCTTGATGTTTAGTTTGAGAGGCAATTGGTTTAATTTTAAGGTTTGGCATAGGCTCTTTTTTTTCATGGTGTTTGTGGTGCTCATGGTGGGTATTGTATTTTCTTTTACTAGGGCATCTTGGATCAGTTTAATTGTGGCATTAGGCTTTTACGGGTTAATAAAACTCAAAGTTAAATTTCAGCATTTACTCATGGTGCTTGGGCTTGTGGCTTTGGTTGCTATTGTTAAACAAGATCAGATCTTATATGCCCTTGAAGGTAATAAACAGGGTAGTGCTGATGATTTAGAATCTCATGCACAATCGGTTTCAAATATTACCACGGATCCGTCCAATTTAGAACGTTTAAACAGATGGCAATGTGCGGTTTTAATGTTTAAATCTAGGCCCGTTTTTGGGTATGGGCCCGGCACTTATACTTTCCAGTATGCACCATTTCAAAGACCTGAGAGTTTAACCCTTATTAGTACCAACAGTGGAGATTTAGGTAATACGCACAATGAATACCTGAATGCCCTCTCAGAAATGGGGTTAATTGGTGGATTGTCATGGCTTGCAGTATTTTTATTGTCAATATATACAGGGTTACATGTGGTGTATGATCCTGATCAATTAGCTTGGAAAAAAAGTTTAGCTACAGCAACGGTGCTTGGTTTGATTACATATTATGTTCATGCCTTTTTAAATAATTTTAGCGATTTCGATAAAATTGCTGTGCCTTTATGGGGTTTTATGGCTGTATTAACAGCACTTAAATTCTACGCTAAAAAAGAGCGCATTTAATTTTGAAGTTTAAGCAAAAGTCAATACTTTTGCATCCCTAATTAATGCCCAGGTGGCGGAATTGGTAGACGCGCTGGTCTCAAACACCTGTGGGTTCACCCCCGTACCGGTTCGACTCCGGTCCTGGGCACTTTCAAAAACCCTGACTTTTCAGTTGGGGTTTTTTATTGGGGTAAATTGTGATTTACTATTCCATCGGAAAAGGTTAGTATAATTCGGAATTGTTTACTTTTGTACTATGAATATTTTGATTTTAGGCAGTGGCGGACGCGAACATGTATTGGCTAAAAAAATGAGTCAAAGCAAGGCCATTACTAAGTTGTTTATAGCTCCAGGTAATGCAGGTACTGCAGAATGTGGTCAAAATATAGCCATTTCAGCGACAGATTTTGCTGCAGTTGCAGAGGTTTGTTTAAACCATCATATAGACTTGATATTGCCAGGCAATGAAGATCCATTAGTAGCAGGTATTGTTGATTTTATTGCCGCGCATCCTCAACTCAATCATCTAATGGTAGCAGGTCCTAGCAAAGCTGCTGCTCAATTAGAAGGCAGTAAAGATTTTTCTAAAATTTTAATGGCCAAATACCAAATACCAACTGCAAAATTTTTAACAGTTACAGCCGATAATTACGAGGCTGGTTGTGCCTTTTTAGATCAATTGTCTTCTCCATATGTGCTCAAAGCCGATGGATTAGCTGCTGGTAAAGGGGTTTTAATCATTGATGATTTAGCCCAAGCCAAGTCTGATTTGAAAGACATGTTGCATGGTAAATTTGGTCAAGCCAGCGCTAAGGTAGTCATTGAAGAATTTCTTAAAGGGATAGAATTAAGTGCCTTTGTATTAGCTGATGGTGAGCATTATATTATGTTGCCTGAAGCTAAAGACTATAAACGCATTGGTGTAGGTGATACAGGCTTAAATACAGGTGGAATGGGGGCAGTATCTCCAGTGCCTTTCGCCGATAAAGCATTCATGGATAAGGTTGAGGCGGAAGTGGTTGTTCCCACTCTGAAAGGACTTCAACAAGAGGGAATTCCTTACAAAGGTTTTTTATTTATAGGCTTAATGAATGTAGATGGCCAACCAAAAGTGATCGAATACAATTGTCGAATGGGTGACCCTGAAACCGAAGTGGTTATTCACCGTTTAAACAATGACTTATTAGAATTAATGGTGGCTACCTGCCAAGGTCAATTGCATAAACAAACTTTAAGTGTTAATCCCCAGACAGCAGTTACTGTATTCATGGTATCTGGAGGTTATCCTGAACAATTTGAAAAAGGCTATGAAATCACTGGATTAGATATGGTTAAGGATTCTGTGGTATACCATGCAGGAACAACCATAAAAGACAATAAGGTTGTTACCAATGGTGGCCGTGTAATAGCTGTTACTTCAGTGGGAGATGATATCTCATCGGCTCTGAAGCATTCAATGGCCAATGCCGCTATCATTCAGTTTGAAAATAAATATTACAGAACAGATATAGGCCAAGATTTATTATGATTACAAAGGACACACATAAAGTTATTAAACGAAAGTTACTGGCTCGAATAGCTCGTTATTTTTTCAGAGGATTGCTAATCTCTATACCTTTAGTAGCTACAGGTGCGATCATACTATGGTTGTTTGAAACTGTAGATAATTTATTGGGGAAAGACCATTTACCTGGGATTGGTGTTTTAATTATTATATCAGGAATTCTGATTATTGGAATCATTGGTTCATCTTATATCGCAAAACCATTTATTGATTGGTTTGATGATTGGTTAGAAAGAACTCCTGGTATTAAATTTTTATATTCTTCTGTGAAGGATATCATGGAGGCTTTTGTAGGTGAAAAGAAAAAGTTTTCATCTCCTGTTTTGGTAGAAATGGGCGCCAAAGACATCTATAAGATAGGATTTATTACACAAAAGGATCTAAAATCATTAGGTATGGAGGGCTTTTCTGCTGTTTATTTCCCTAAATCTTATGGTTTTGTTGGTGATTTATACATTGTTTCAAATACAAGTATAAAGCCATTGGATGCTAACCCGACCAATGTGTTTAAGATGATTGTGTCTGGCGGTGTAACTGGCGTCGATGAGCAAGACGCTTAAACCATTCATACAGGCCAATACAAATGACCAACATAGTCATGTTGTATATAAAATCTTCAACAGGTATTGATCCAATTCTGATACCTATAATTTCATTTGGATTGTAATCTACTATTGGTAAATAGGTTAAAATGCCATTGACTATAAACATTGGAATTAGTGATACAACATAAGCGAAATAAAACCAACTCATATAGCGTCGTTTTATGACAAGCAAATGCGTACTTAAAATAGCGGTTAAAATTAAGCAAGTTATTGCAGTATAAAGCCTGTCATTGTACCAATATAATAAAGTTGAACTGATGCCTAAAAACAATAGGGTTAACCAACGATAGAATGCGTCAAAAGTTTCAGATTTTCTGAGATAAGCTTTTAAACATTCATAAACAAAAACACAGGCGTATGGAACTGTAAAAAAGAATAAAACTTCTTCGAGAGGTATATCAAAACAGTAGTACCCTAATATGTATAGTTTGTTAAATCCCCATACAGCCATACTTGTAAACCACTGGTCCCAAATTAGAAAAAGAGTAGCAGTAATAGCAATTGCAGGAAAGAGTTGAGGCCAGTATTGATAAAAATTTACCTTTTTATCAAAGGATAATAACAGCGGGAATGCTATTGTGAGAATATTGATCCAGAGGTATAAACTATTCATTGCCAGCGCGAGCAGCAGAAAAATCATTGCTGTATGCCTTTAATGACAAACGCAACATTCTTCTTGCAACAAATATACGGGTTTTAACCGTTCCAATAGGAATGTGTAATTCATCAGCAATTTCTTGGTATTTAAAACCTTCAGAATTCAATAGAAAAGTAACCCTTAAGTCTTTTGGAAGTGCTTTGATGGCTTCGGTAAGGTCTTGTCTGATAAATTTCAATTCTGCTTGGTTGATGGTTTGATGATTTGGTATATCTAAGAAATAAGTATTGTCTGTAGTGTCTATGAAGGTGTTGCGCTTCATCATTCTTCTATATTGGTTAATAAAACTATTTCTAAGAATGGTAAATAACCATGCCTTTAAATTACTTCCACTGTGAAATTTGTCTTTGTATCTTAATGCTTTCAGCATGGTTTCTTGCACCAAGTCTTTTGCATCATCCATATTTCTGGTCAATTGTAAAGCTAAGGCTTTGAGGGATTTCATTTCTTGTTTAATTTGTTCCTCAAACATCAAGTGATTTGTTGATTGCATGGTACAAAGGTGATTATTTTGTTTAAGAAATCTTTCACACATCGTTTAATTTCTGTTTAAAAAAAGTTAAACAACTTTCAATGTCTTGATAATCAAGTATATAAATATCATTTTACTGGGTTTTTAAGTGGTTTATAGGTTTTTGTTTAAGGGCTAAAGCCTAGTGTTTATTGGGTTTAATAGCGTATAAACAAGATGCAATAATTAAACAAAATAGTGAGATAGATTTAAGTTATAGGGGGGGGATTTTCCTTATTATTTATTTATTTATCTGTATATCAGACATTTATATGTTTTATTGCTTTGTTTAAATTTAATTTAACAAAAAAACACTGTTGGTCGAATAGTATGCAAGACTTACCCTTTATATCAAGTATTTTTGTGATGGCTAAAACTATTTAGCTTTTAAATCGTATAGTATACAATGTTGGTTTCAGTATTTAGAAAGGCACACTTTAACGCCGCACACAGATTGCACAATCCCTTATTAAGCGAAGAAGAAAATAAAGCTTTGTTTGGTTTGTGCAACAATCCAAATTATCACGGGCACAATTATATATTGGAAGTTAAAGTGAAAGGTCCTGTTGATCCTAAAACAGGCTATGTAATTGATACCAAGATTTTAAAACAATTAATTCAAAAAGAAGTACATGATCCATTCGATCATAGAAATTTAAATTTAGATACTGAAGATTTCAAGACACTTAATCCAACTGCAGAGAATATAGCTGTTGTTATATGGAAACGCCTCAAGGCGCATTTACCAATGGAACTCTCTTTAACGGTTAGATTATTTGAAACAGACAACAATTACGTAGAATACGAAGGCGAATGAACAACCATACACACCACCATGACGAACATGATCATGAAGACCATCATGACCACTCAGAATTCACTACTCAAACGCCTCTAAGAGCGGATGCCTTTGAATTGTCTGATGATGCCAAAATAGATATTATTGCAGGCCACTTTAAGTCCATCATGGAGACTTTGGGCTTAGATTTATCTGATGATAGTCTTAAAGGCACTCCTAGAAGAGTTGCTAAAATGTACGTTAAAGAATCGTTTTGGGGATTGAATCCAGAAGCTAAGCCTACTGTATCTCATTTTAAGAATAAGTTCAAATACCAACAGATATTGCTTGAAAAAGACATTCAATTCTATACCAATTGCGAACACCATTTTGTGCCATTTTTTGGAAATGCCCATGTGGCATACATTCCAAACGGCAAAGTCATTGGCTTGTCAAAACTTAATAGAATAGTTGAGTATTACTCTAAACGCCCACAAGTTCAAGAGCGCATGACCATGCAGATTGCACAAGAACTTAAATCAATTTTGGGTACTGAAAATGTTGCTGTCATTATCAATGCCAAACATTTGTGTGTGGCCAGTAGAGGAATAAAAGACAATAGCAGCCATACTACAACCGCAGAATATTGTGGCTTGTTTAATGAACCTGAAAACCGTTTAGAACTGCACCGATTATTATCTATTGTTTAGTAAAATATTTCCTCGGATTTATTTACTTTCGCAATAGTCATGAACAAGTTTAAAAACAGTTTATTATTTGCCTGTATTTGCCCTTCATTCTTATGGGCAGGCCTCAATATTTCACATCCTGATTATTGGAAAAATAGACGACCATATTCGGCCTATTGGCAACAAGATGTCCATTATACCATTGATGCGCACATAGATGACTCTTTAGATGAAATCAAGGGCACAGAGCGTTTGGTGTATTACAACAATAGCCCAGACCACCTAGACAAAGTCTATTTTCACTTATATCAAAATGCTTTTCAACCAGGTGCATATGCACATGCTTTAAATGAGGTGAATCATGAAGTCACTACATTTGGAAAATACGAGGCTCAGAAAATGGGCACCTTGATTGATGGTTTTAAAATTAACGGTCAGCCAGTTGTTTATTCTATTGATAACACAATTCTGATGGCTAAATTACAAAAGTCATTAGCCCCTGGCGATTCTCTTATTTTTGATATCAAATTCAGAACCTATTGGGACAACGGCTCAATGAGAAGACGTTTCAAAGTGTTTAGTCCAGATGGTGATAATAAACATTTTGACGGTGTGCATTGGTACCCTAGAATTTGTGTTTATGATCGCAAATTTGGTTGGGAAACAGACCAACATTTGGGCAAAGAATTCTATGGCGATTATGGCGTTTTTGATGTGGTTTTGGATTTTCCTTCAAAATATGTTGTAGAAGCCACAGGTGTTTTAAGTAATGCCAATGAGGTCATGCCTGAAAGTCTAAGAAAGCAATTAGACATAGCCAACTATTCTAAAGAAGTGTTTGTAGATGACGGCAAAGCTGAACGTGTGCCAAGTGGATACAAATTTAAGACCCCAAATGAGGGTAGAAAGCAATGGCGTTATCATGCTGAGAATGTTCATGATTTTGCCTTTACTGCAGACCCTACATACAGAATGGCCAGTGTTGAGTGGAAAGGCATACAGTGTATTGCTTTAGCTCAAGAACAAAATGCACCTTATTGGTATCCTACTGCCGCTTTTGTAGCCAAAGTAGTTGAAACATATAGCACTGATTTTGGAATGTATGGCTATCCTAAAATTGTAGCCGCTGATGCGCGCGACGGAATGGAATACCCAATGATTACGCTCAATGGGGGCAATTGGCCAGGTCATCAATATGTCATTGCGCACGAGGTTGGTCATAATTGGTTCTTTGGTATGATTGGTAACAACGAAACATACAGAGCTATGCTTGATGAGGGCTTTACTCAATTTTTAACTTCATGGAGCATAAAGCGTTTTAATCATTATCCATTGCATGCAAGTGCTTACGATGAACAAAGTGTATACAATGGTTATCTTAACGATGCCATGAATCACAAAGACATTCCCTTGAATACCCATAGCGATGATTTTAGTTCTGCAGTAGGGCATGGAGGAGGCTACAGACATGTGTATTACAAAACCGCTACCATGTTGTACAACCTTCAATATGTATTAGGCGATACCTTGTTTTTGAGTGCAATGAAACACTATTTCAACACCTGGAAATTTGCACACCCATATCCTGAAGATTTCAGAGCAGCCATTATTCATTACAGCAAAGTGGATTTAAATTGGTTCTTTGACCAATGGATGGAAACCACCAAAACCATTGATTACAAAGTCATGAAGTACAAATTGATTAAGGCTTCTAAATCTGATCAACAGTATCAATATGCTATTCAATTCAAAAGAAAAGGGGATATGCAAATGCCCCTTGATGTTACAGTAACTGATAAGGCCAACCAAACGTATGAGTACATAGTGCCTAATACGTATTTTGTAAAACCTGAAAACAGAGTAGCGCTTAAAACTTGGAAAGGTTGGGGCTTGCTGAATCAAACCTACACAGATACCATTCAACTAAAACACCCGATCAAGGCTATTGTGATTGATACCACCCACCGTTTAGCGGATGTTTACAGAATGGACAATGTGCGTTTCAAAAATGCTTATAAATTGCCAATGGTGTTTAAACTCAACAAAGGCATTGCGCCTACTTCAAGTTTTAATTACCGCAACGGTAGCTGGAGTCCTGACCTTTGGTTCAATGCGGTTGATGGTTTGAAAATAGGGGTGAACACCCACTTTGAATATGTAAAAGTGAAGCATGTTTTTGATTGGTCTATCTGGTACAATTCAGGTATTGGAGCTGAGCAAAACTACAGTTCATCTGTTCGCAAACCTTTGTCCTATGCTTTGTCTTATTCGAATTTAGTTGGTAAAGATGCTTTTATTTACTGGAATACTAAGTTCTTAGACGGGGTTTATTACGATGATTTGGGCTTCAAAAAGACATTTGGTCAAAACACCTTTAATATTCATTTTAAATCTATAGTTCTGGATAGTCATGCATCTGTATACTGGCCTTCAGCCAATAGTATTGAAAGAGAAGCAAAAGCCAATACCAGCATTATCGTTGATTACATTCGTCAATACAAATACTTACACGGCAATGGTACAATTAAGTCCTCTCTTAGAGGCAGTAGTTTAAGTAAAGATTACGGTTATGGCTCATTCAAATTAGAAGTTATTAATAACAACCGTTTGGGTAAATTGGATCTAAAAACCAGATTTTATTTTCAGCACATAGTAGGTAATGCTATTCCAGAAGAAGTCTTATTGAATTTAGCCTCTGCCAATATGGAAGATTTACTCGAAAGCAAATTTACCAGATCAAGAGCATGGATTCCCCCTTCATACTTAGGCTATGGCGTAAACACCAATCACTTTCAAATGGGTGGAGGACTTAATTTGAGAGGCTATGCTGGCTATTTAGCCCCAGTCAATGCCAATGGCAACCAATACAATTTATTCCAAGGTAATGGCGGCGTTTCGGGATCTGTAGAATTGGATTTTGACCGCTTAGTAAAATGGCAACCAAAATTAACCAAGCAATACTTGCACATTGATGCTTATGCCTTTGCAGACGCAGGGTTAATTTATCAAACCACCAACCAAACAGTTGTTCAATCTCCACTCAGAATGGATGCTGGTTTAGGTATGGCGGCCAGTATTTACAAATGGGGTAAACGCAATTTGATTCAACCATTCACCATTCGATTGGATGCACCAGTGTTTTTAAATACACCACCGTTTGTTGCCTCAGGGTATTTACAAAATCGTTGGGTAATTGGTATAGGAAGAAGTTTTTAAGTATGAAAAGTCAACTCAAAAAAATAGCCGTTTTGTTGGGCTTTGTAGGCCTGTTCATCGGTTCAGCCTTGTGGATGTATTTTAAATATATTCACAATAAACCAAAGATTAAAATCATTGCCCCTAGGACTACAGTTGACCCAATAAAATTTGATAGTGTATTGTTCAATACACAACACCAAATAAAAAAGCGCTAATGTATTTGATTGGCGTCAAGCGCTTTCTGATACAGGTTGGCATTTTTTAAATGGGCTTTGTAATTGCTTGCAAAAACATGGTAGCCACTAAAATCGGCTTTAGCGCACATAAATAAATATTGATGTTGTGCAGGATTTAAAACTGCTTTAATAGCTTCCAAACTCGGCGAACATATTGGACCAGGAGGTAGCCCTTTGTATAAATAGGTGTTGTAGGGCGATTCAACTGCCAAGTGGATGTTCAAAATGCGTTTAAGACCAGGCATATTAAGGGCGAATTTGATGGTAGGATCTGCTTGAAGCGGCATACCAATGCGCAATCGGTTTAAATACATGCCCGCAATCATGGGCATTTCCTCTGCTTGATTACTCTCTTTTGCCACTATGCTAGCCAAAGTACTTACTTGTATAGGCGTTAATCCTTGAGCTTTTGCAAGATTGATTTTACTGCTGTCCCAAAATTGATGGTATTGTTTCTGTAAATAGCTGAGCACTTCTTGGGCTGAACTGTGGAACAACATATTGTAAGTGTTGGGCAGTATGAGTGCAAATAAGTTAGTATCATTAAAACCGAGTGTCTTTAAAAACAAGCTGTCTTTCATGCAGTCTGCCATTTCTAAACTATCGCCTTCAAATTTTAAACCGTAAAGTTTTTGCACTTGATGCAATTGAATCATGGGTTTTATTGTAAAATCAATGGACTTGAATTGACCTTCTCTGAACAGTCTGCAAATATCAACATAGGTCATATTGGGGGTTATGGTATAACGCCCTTGCTTAAGTCCATTTTGCATGTGCATCTTTTCGGCAATTATTGCCATGAGCCATGGTGATTTCAAATCATAAGCCTTTAAGAATTGGATTACAGAATCTGCTTGGTCATCTTGATCCAAAGTAATTACAATAGGTTTTTCAATGGATAAGGCGGCTGATTTAAATCTGTAAAGCCCCCATGCGGCTATGATCACAATTGTCCCTATACAAATTAGAATGGCTTTTTTCATTGCTGCTTGCAAACATACAAAATAAATATATGCTTCTTAAAATAGACGCCCGATGATATCTTAGGCCTTTCATAATAAATGCTTTTTATATTTTTGTATATGCAAGTTATTGAAACAGGCATCCAAGGTTTAGTCATATTACAACCAAAAGTATTCAAGGATGCTAGGGGTTATTTTTTGGAGTCATACAATCAAGTGAGTTTAAAAGCATTGGGAGTTGACGCGGAGTTTGTTCAAGACAACCAATCCATGTCTAACAAAGGCACCATAAGGGGTTTGCACTTTCAAAAACCACCACATGCGCAAGGTAAACTTGTGAGAGTCATTAAAGGGGCTGTTTTGGATGTAGTGGTTGATATTCGTAAATCTTCATCAACTTATGGCCGAACCTACTCAGTTGAACTGAGCGAAGAGAATTTTACTCAGTTTTATATTCCACCTGGTTTTGCCCATGGCTTTGAAGTGCTTAAAGACGAAACCATATTTGTGTACAAATGTACAGACGTTTATCATCCGGAACTAGAAGGTGGTTTACCATGGAACGATGCTGATTTAGCCATTCAATGGCATACACAAACGCCTATTCTTTCAGATAAGGACCAGAAGTATGCAGCATTCTCAACTTTTGAGTCGCCGTTTTAAGCCTCCAGGGCTTTGCTCATAGCTTGGTTTAAGACTTTAGGATCGGCTTTGCCTTTACTTAATTTCATTGCTTCACCAATAAACAAGCCTAATAAACCTTTTTTACCAGCCTTGTATTCTTGAACTTTCTCTGGGAATTGACCAATCACTTGCGACACGATTTGATCAATCAAATCACTGTCTTGAGATTGGATCACATTCAATTGTTCTGCTATGGCTAATGGAGATAATCCAGGGCTTTCTATGAGTTTAGGGAAGACCATTTGAGCAGCAGCAGTATGACTCAACAGGCCTTCTTCGATTAAAGCAATTAGGGCGGCAATGGATTCGAACGACACCGGAAATTGTGCAATTTCAGAAGCCGTTTCGTTGAGATAAGATTTGATCGGGCCAAGTAACCAATTAGCAACTGCTTTATAGTTTTTGCTGTGCTGAGTTAATTGTAAATAATACATGGCGGTTGCCTGATCATCTGTTATGGTTTTGGCATCGTAGTCAGATAAACCAAATTCATTTTTAAGTTGTGCATATATGGCCTCTGGTAATTGAGGCATCTCCGCTTGTAATCTGTCTATAAGCGATTGTTCAACCACAAATGGCGGTAAATCTGGTTCAGGGAAATACCTGTAATCATTAGCGGCTTCCTTTGATCGCATACTAAAGGTATTGCCTTTAAGGGCATTAAATCCTCTGGTTTCTGAGATAATTTCAATGCCTTGCTCTGTTAGTTCAGTTTGTCTGATGATTTCACTTTCAATGGCGCGTTTGACATTGCTAATGGAATTCATGTTTTTGACCTCTACCTTGGTGCCAAATATTGAAGCACCAACTGGTCTGATTGAAATATTGGCATCACATCGCATTGAACCTTCCTCCATATTGCCATCACAGATGCCTAAATACCTTACCAACTGTCTGAGTTCACTTACATATTCATAAGCTTCTTCTGCAGATCTAAGTTCAGGCTCACTCACGATTTCTATCAAAGGTACTCCAGCGCGATTGTAATCCACTAAGGTGTCATAGAGGTCCTGATCATGCATGCTTTTGCCACTGTCTTCCTCCATATGAATACGGGTTAAACCAATGGACTTTTCTCTGCCATCTTTTAATTTGATTTTAACGGCACCACCTTTACAAATAGGGGTTTTATCCTGAGTTATTTGATAGCCTTTTGGCAAGTCAGCATAAAAGTAATTTTTGCGATCAAATTGATTGAATCTTGAAATATCACAGCCAAGGGCTAATCCCATGGTAATGGCTTTTTCAACTACTTGAAGGTTGTGTTTAGGGAGTGTTCCAGGGTGGGCAAGGGTAATTGGACTCACTTGGGTATTGGGCATGGCTCCATATTCAGCAGAGTCTGAACAATAAGCTTTGCTTTGAGTCAATAATTGAACGTGTATCTCTAATCCTATAACCGCTTCGTATGTCATAAACTTTTGCGAAATTAGTCATTAATCGCCAATTGAATCAGACAATTTCTGATTATTTTTATGGCGATCAGCATCTCTTTTGGTTTTCTTTTCAATAGACTTTAATAGAGCTTGGTTGAGGTCAACCCCTGTTTGATTGGCTAAACACAAAAGCACCCATAAAACATCTGCCATCTCATCTGATAAATCGGTTTTGGTTTCGCCGTTTTTGTACGATTGTTCACCGTAGGTTCTGGCCATACCTCTTGCTAATTCACCAACTTCTTCCATTAAAATACTCATATTGGTGAGCTCGTTAAAATACCTTACACCAATGGTTTTGATCCATTGATCCACTAAAACTTGAGCTTCTGAAATACTGAGATTTTGCTCGGACATATTAATAGCTGTGTTGAGCGGCTAACCAACGCTCTGCGTCAAGAGCAGCCATACAGCCACTTCCTGCAGCTGTTATAGCCTGTCTGTAGATTTTATCTTGAGCATCACCACAAGCAAAAACCCCTTCAACATTGGTATAAGAGCTACCAGCTTTGGTTTTGATATAACCTTGCTCATCCAATTCAAGATATGGTTTGAAAAGATCAGTGTTAGGATGATGACCAATGGCCACAAAAAAGCCTGTAACATCAATGGTTTTCATGCTGCCGTCTAATGTGTTTTTAAGCCTAGCTCCACTCACCATGGTATCGCCTAAAATCTCATCCGTTTCATGGTTGAAATGGACTTCAATATTAGGGGTGTTTAAAACACGTTGTTGCATGGCTTTTGAAGCCCTGAAAGTATCTTTTCTAACAATCATATGGACTTTCTTACACAATTTAGCCAAGTAAGAAGCTTCTTCACAAGCAGTGTCTCCTGCACCAACTATTGCAACATCTTGGCCTCGGTAAAAGAAGCCATCGCAAACAGCACAAGCACTCACACCACTGCCATTCAATCTTTGTTCGCTTGGTATGCCTAACCATTTTGCGCTTGCGCCTGTGGCAATAATCACTGCTTGCGCCATAATGGTTTTTTGATCATCCACTATACACTTAAAAGGTCTTTGGCTAAAGTCAACTGAAGTCACAATGCCATAGCGAATATCTGCACCTAATCTTTGAGCTTGTTTTTTAAAGTTGTCCATCATGGCAGGCCCCATAATCCCATCAGGATAACCCGGATAATTTTCAACTTCTGTCGTAATGGTCAATTGACCGCCAGGTTGAATGCCTTCATACAACACTGGTTTCATCTCTGCACGAGCAGCGTAAATGGCTGCTGTAAAACCGGCAGGACCACTGCCTATAATTAAACACTCAACGTTTTCTGTCTCTTGATTCATGTTTGCAAAATAATTTAAAAATGATGGATCTCACAAATAGAAATCAACAATTTAACCATCATTTTATGCCCAATTATTTGTTTTTGTGAAGCAATCCAAAACTCACTCCAAAATACAAATCTGTGCCGTTTATGTTGTTGTTTTTTAATTGACTTAAGAGGTTATCTGATCCAAAAAAGACAGGACCCATTCTAAAATACAAGCCTAAACGGGTTTGTCTGTAATCATTCATGAGGCCAATGGGTAATGAAAACTCAAAACCTCTTGACTCAATTCTTGGCAATACCATTAAGTAAGAAGCTCTTCGCATGCCCATGGTTTGTCTGCCCCTTACATCTTGAGACCAATTCATGCCAACATAAAACATTTTAAAAATATGGTAATCGAATTGAAGGTTTAAACTAGTTGGTAGGGTATTGCTCACACTGATTTTACTGGAATCTATAGTGAACATTGTACGAAGCACACTGTCTGTGTACTTTAAGCCTTGTTCTGAACTTGCACTCCAAGCTTGGGCAAAGGCAGGTGTAAAGTGCATGGTTTTGTTGCCAGTGTTTTGAATTCTGCTATGAACCATATTGCTGCCATAATTGATTTTACCACCGTCTAAAAGGCTAATACCGGCTCTCAGTTTGTAACCTGCAGTGCTGTTGCCGCCATCTTTAAGTTCATAACTTGCCCCAAAATCATAGGCGAAACTTTTGCCTTGAACAGCATTGCTGAAAAAATTGGTATTAATTCTATTCAGATTGGTGAATTGATTAGGGTCTGAATAACCATATTCTAAATCGGTTTGGCCAAATACGATAGAGTCTGTGCCATCTGCTTTGACTTGTAACCCTCTGTTTTTAATAAAAGCAGTCGCATATCCCATCACTAATTTTGGAGTTATGCCAATTTTAAACATTGTTTTTTCATTGTCTATAATGGTTTTAGCTATTGTGAGCCCCAAAGTACCATATGCATTGGCTTGTATGGAAAACGCATTGTCGCCAAAGGTTTGACCTACTTGAAATTGATTTGGTCCACTGTATGACATAGTGCCATTGGAGCTATCTATTCCGTATCGTGCTAATCGGGCCAAGGGTTCGGCCACATTGTTGATTTGAAAATTAACTGTACTGATGTATTGTAAGCCAATAGCCAAACCTGCAGGCAATTGCAACATGAAACCAGGTGCTTTAGTTTGATAATAAAGATTGAAATTTTTAGAACGGCCATTCACAGATTCTTTTAGCCAATAATCGTTAAACTTAATACTTCCATTACTGTTTTTATATTGAGAAGGGACTTTGCCACTGATCAAATCAAACAATGAAAAGGGTGCTGATAAACTCAAGTAATCATTGTTGAATCCGAAGCCTGCAGTTGCAGTATTGAAATAGAATTTATGTCTTGTTTTGGTGATGTTGGCAGGATTTAAGTTGCTTTGGTGTATGCCCCCATAATTGCTTTGTTGCAAACCAAAATAGGTTTGTGCTTTAGTCAATGTTGTAAACGATAAAAACAGAATAGTTGAGATAAGATGAACTTGCTTCATGATTGATTTTTTAAATTACATTTGCAGAATGAAGTCAACAAATAGTATGCGTAAATTGCCTGTTGTGTCATCGCTTTTGGCAGGACTTGTTGTGGCTATGGGGGCAATAGGTGCTCATTGGTTTGCTCAACAATCAGTGGCCCCAAAAGCTATTGACATCTATAATAAAGCAAGTTTTTATTTACTCATACACGCTGTTGCCGTAACTGCGTTATGTCTCATCAAAAATACAACAAATTGGACAATTAAAAGCAACAGACCTATATGGTTGATGTTTTGGGGAGCATTAGTGTTTTCAGTTTCTGTGTATTTGGTGGCATTCTCTTATTTGCCTCATTTAGCTGCTCTAAAAGTAGCAGGTGCAATTGCGCCAATTGGTGGTATAGGGATGATTTTAGCATGGTTTGAATTGGCATACTTAATCCATAAACAAGTATGATACAATTATTCATTATGCGCCATGCCCATTATTTGCCCATTCCGGGCAAAAGCCACGGCGAATGTCCAATAGATGCTTGGGGGCAACAACAATGTGCCAGTGTCTCCAATCAAATCAAACAACTTGGCTGGCAATTCAATATGGCATTTTGTAGTGATTTACAAAGAGGACAAGATACTTTAGCCCAACTTAAAGCGAATGGTGTAAACTTTGAAGAGGTTAAAACCTATGCTTACAATCAATACATTCATACTTCAGCGATGTTGAGTTTAATAAAAGCTGAAGTGGCTGACAATCAAACCGTATTATGGGTGGGGCATAATCCTAATTTAGAAACTTTATACTATGATTTAACTGGTGAAGACTTATTTTTTGATCATTGCAAAGGGGTTATGTTAAATTTTGAGGAAGGCATCAAGCCACTAAAAGGCATTAAAATAACAGTCATTCAACCATAAACATGTCCGATACTCAAGAATTGATTGAATTGTATGCTGAGGTATTGTTGCCTTTACCCTTAAGGCAATTGTATACGTATAGAATTCCAATCGATTTGTTTGAACAGGCTGTTATTGGGAAGCGCGTGTTTGTGCCTTTTGGCAATAAGAAGGTATATACTGGCCTAATTATTAATATTCAAACGCAAGCGCCTCAACACTATGAAGCCATTAACATTATTAGCATCATTGACGATAATCCGCTGATAGGTACTGAACAAATCAAATTATGGCAATGGATAGCCGATTATTACATGTGCACAATGGGAGAGGTGATGGCCGCAGCTTTGCCTTCAGGTCTCAAATTAGCCAGTGAAACTTATGTTTCGCTCGATGAGACTCAAATCATAGATGAACAGGTTTTAGATCCTCGGGAATTACAAATCATCGAAGCCCTAAAAGGTAAAGACAAGTTAAGGGTTTCTGATTTGGAGAAAGTATTGCATTCCAAATCGTCTTTGGTTAAAATCATTAAAAGTTTATACGACCGTCAATTGATTCTAATGTTTGAGGATGTGCCGGATGCCTATAAACCCAAATTAGAAACTTATATAGCCATTAACAACAGTCTTGACGAAGCGATGATAACAGACCATTTGAATCGCTTGGAGTCAAAAGCTAAAAATCAATTTCAAGTTTTGATGGCTTTGTTGTCTTACCCTAATCAAACGGTAAAAAAATCATTAGCCATTCAACAGTATCAATTGTCAAATGCGGCAATAAAAGCACTAGTAGACAAAGGCCTGGTTGTTACTTATAAAGAAGCCGTCTCAAGATTAGAACAATTTACAAGCTCAGATACAGCCTATGCGCTGTCTGTTGAACAATCTTCTGCTGTCTCTCAAATTCTATCCTTTTTTAAAGAGGATAAATCTGTTTTGTTACATGGTGTTGCCGCTTCAGGTAAAACCTTTGTTTATATAGAACTCATCAAATCCATCTTGGCCAAAGGGCAGTCAGTCTTATTGTTGATCCCAGAAATCGCTTTGACAGAACAATTGATTCAGCGTTTAGAAGTGTATTTTGGAGATAGTATGATGGTGTCTCATGCAAGGTTTTCAAAGCATGAAAAGGTTGAAATATGGAACAAAGCCCAAAGTGGTGAAGTGAAATTATTGCTTGGTTCAAGGTCATCTTTATTTATGCCTATGCAGCAGTTAGGGCTGATCATAGTTGATGAAGAACATGAATCTGCCTACAAACAACACGAGAAGAATCCGCGTTATCACGCCAGAGATTTAGCATTGGTATGGGCTAAATCATTAGGGATACCGGTCTTGATGGGTTCGGCTACGCCTTCAATAGAAAGCTATTACAACGCCCTAACAGGTAAGTTTGGATTGGTTGAGTTGCAACATAAATACCATCAAACCAGTCCAACACAAGTTAAGCTCATCAATATTCATAAAGAGAGTGAAGAGCCGATGCAAGGCTTGTTTTCTGAGTCATTGCTGCAAGCCATGGAGGCCTTTATTAAAGCAAGTAAGCAAGTAATATTGTTTCAAAACCGCAAAGGCTATGTGCCCATGTTGGAATGCAATGTTTGTGGCTGGGTAAGTAAGTGTGTGAATTGCGATATTGCATTAACTTATTATAAGTATTCTAATAACTTGAGGTGTCATTATTGCGGTTACCAACAAGGTAATATTAGTAAGTGCTCGGCATGTGGAAATCACAGCATGGAGATTCAAGGGTATGGCACCGAGCGCATAACGGAAGAATTGCAATTGCTGAAGCCAGAATGGCGCGTGATGCGTTTTGATCAGGACAGCACTAGGCAGAAAAATGCCTACAGGCAATTGCTGAATGAGTTTGAATCTGGGGCATTTGATGTTATGGTTGGGACGCAAATGGCAGTTAAAGGATTGGATTATGGCAAAGTAGGATTAACAGCCGTTTTGAATGTTGATCACTTAATGAATATCCCAGATTACCGTTCCAATGAAAGGGTCTTTCAATTGTTGACTCAATTAGCTGGTAGGGCAGGAAGAACCTTTTCTGATGGACAGCTTTTAGTTCAAACCAAACAAGTGAATCACCCTTTGTTAGCCTTTGTTCAACAAGGTGAATACAAAGCCTTTTATCAACAGCAAATAGTTGAGCGCGAACAATTTCACTATGCCCCCTTTTCAAGGTTAATTAAATTGACGTTAAAGCATGCTTCAGCTCAGGATATTCAAAAATCAACAGCATTGTTTGCTCAACTCTTGAAACAACAGCTAGGCGACAGTGTGCTTGGTCCTGAAACACCCTATGTGTCTAAGTTGAGAAATCAATATTTGCGAAACATTTTGGTCAAATACGATGCGAATAAAAGTCCTAAAGGGATTAAACCATTCATTTTAAAAACGTTTGATTTTATGATCAAACAACATCAAATCAAAGGCCTTCAATTACAAATAGACGTTGATTGTTAAATACTGGTGTATTGACGGATTTTGTCAATTACTGTTTGCATATCAGCTGGGACTGCACTATCAAAAGCAATGGGTTGATGGGTAGCCGGATGAATAAACCCTAGCGTTTTAGCATGCAAAGCTTGTCGGTTTAAACTGCTCAAACAATTGCTAATAAAGGCCTCGTATTTTGGAAGTTTGCTGTGCGCCAAAATTTTATGACCACCGTATGCCTCATCTGCAAACAATGTGTGGCCTATGTGCTTCATGTGCGCCCTGATTTGATGGGTTCTACCAGTTTCTAGTTCACATTGTACTAAAGTGCAAAAGCCAAATCTTTCAAGCACTCTGTAGTGAGTAACTGCGTGTTTGCCCATATCGCCTTCAGTGAATACCGCTGATAATCTTCTATCTTTTAAATCGCGCCCAATATGGCCCCTAATGGTGCCTTGATCCTCTTTAACATTGCCCCAAACTAAGGCGTGGTATTGTCTGCTAATGGAGTGGTCGTAAAATTGTTTAGCCAAATGTACCAGAGCATCTTCTGTTTTAGCTACTAACAATAACCCTGAAGTATCTTTATCTATTCTATGCACCAAACCTGGTCGCATATCGTCACTGAATTCTGGCAATTGGTGAAAATGATACAGTAAAGCATTGACCAATGTGCCTGAATAATTGTTGTATCCGGGATGCACTACCATACCAGCCACTTTGTTGACTAAAATGATGTCATCATCTTCATATACCACGTTGATGGGTAGATTTTCTGGAATTAATTCAGGATTTCTTGGCGGATTAGGTAAGACTACGGTTATCAAATCATTGGGTTTGATTTGATAATTGCTTTTAACTGTTTTTTGATTGACTAAAACACTGCCAATTTCTATGCCCTTTTGAACTTTTGTTCTGGTGGCATTTTCAATGCGCATGGTCACAAATTTATCAAGACGCATAGGTTCTTGGCCCTTATCAGCAACAAACCTATAATGTTCGTATAAATCTTGTTCTTCTTGTGTATCGTCTATAATCAAAATGAATACAAAGTTAAGGTTTACAATAAAATTTTCAATTAAAAACCTAATTGGCTATTTTCGCGATTATTAAACATAAAACCATGGTTATCAATCACGAATACGCTTTAGGTAATTTTTATGCTCAGATTCAATATGCCTTGGATCATTACAAATCTCATGGTTTAAAAGCCAATCAATTCAATAATGTAGTCATTGGAGGCTTAGGAGGATCTGGAATAGGCGGTAGAATAGCGAAATCATACTTTTTCAACAAAGCAAGTATACCAGTAGAAGTATACAGTGATTATGTATTGCCTCAATATGCTAACAACAAAACTTTGGTGGTTTTGGGTTCATACAGCGGTTTAACTGAGGAAACTTTAGCCATGTATACTGAAGCTAAAGCAAGAGGTTGTCAAATCATTTGTATCAGCTCTGGTGGCACTTTAAGTGAATGGGCTCAAGCAGATGGATTGGTTTTATATCCTATCGCTACAGGGTATCAGCCAAGAATGGCTTTAGGCTTTTCTTTAACTTACAATTTGTTATTGTTAGCTGAGTTATTCGGTCTTTCCATCCAAAATGAATTAAGTGCACTCAAAAGTATCTATGAGGTTGAAGCTACCCAAGCTAAAGCGCAGGCTGCTTTGGACTTTTTTAAACATGCTTTAAAAAATAAGTTTGTTTTAGTAACAGATATCAATACAGAAGCAATCGGGACGCGTTTTGCTCAACAAATCCAAGAAAATGCAAAAGTAGAAGCCTTTGTGAATTGTCTGCCAGAAGCCAATCACAATGTGTTTGAAACCTATTACGGCTTGTTGCCAAGTAATTTTATTTTCTTAAACAGTCAAGATAATGATCGTAACAATGGTCGCTTTGCCTACCTAAAACAATTGCTGGAAAAACAAGGTAATTTAGTCTATGAATGGCCGCTAAATGGCACCGCTATTCAGGATATGTATGCCATCATATACTTAACCGATTGGTTCTCTATTTTATTGTCAAACCAATTAGGTGCAGACAATATGAGTGTGCCTAATATTTCCGGATTAAAAACCTTCTTAACTACCTTTTAAACGATGAAATTAGTTACTTATAAAACCTCAGATCAAACTGGCAAATTAGGCTTGTTGATCAATGAACAAATATTTGATGTCCATGCTTTAGACCAAAGTATTCCGAATAATATGTTGTCATTTCTTCAACAAGAAGAAATGGGAATGGACCGCATGAGAACTTTGGAAGCTAAAATCAGTAATGGTCAATTCGAGCCAGATGCAATGTATGCACAAGCCAATTTGTTGGCACCTATTCCAAATCCGACCAGTTGCAGAGATGGTTATGCTTTTCGTCAACACGTTGAAGCGGCTCGTAGAAATCGTAAAGTACCAATGATTGCAGAATTTGATTCTTATCCCATTATGTATTTTACCAACCACAATGCAGTGCAAGGGCCTGGAGATGTTTGGTGCATGCCAGATCATTTCAATAAATTGGATTTTGAATTAGAGGCAGCAGTTGTATTGGGTAAAAAAGGTAGAAATATTAAAGCTGAACACGCGGATCAATACATTGCAGGTTACATGATCATGAATGACATGAGCGCAAGAACCTTGCAAATGGAGGAAATGTTATTGAACTTAGGTCCAGCAAAAGGTAAAGATTTCTCTACCGTAATTGGTCCATATATGGTTACACCTGATGAATTAGCTTCTTATAAAACTTCTGCTAAGCCAGGTCATGTGGGCAATAGTTACGCCTTAGAAATGACTTGTAAAGTTAATGGCATAGAAGTAAGTAGAGGCAGTGTGGCTGATATGGATTGGACCTTTGCTGAAATCATTGAACGTTGTGCATATGGGGTAGATGTATTTGCAGGCGATGTTATAGGTTCGGGTACTGTGGGCACAGGTTGCTTTTTAGAATTAAATGGCACTGGTTTACTCAATGATCCAAATTATGCTGTACAGTGGTTAAAAGCCAATGATGTGGTTGAAATGGAAATCACCGGTTTAGGCAAATTGAGCAATACCATGAGAGCCGTTGATTCAGACTTTTCTATACTGGCGCTTAAGAAATAAGCTCAGTTATAAAACGCAATTATATAGTTTTTTGTTAGTCTAGTAAATTTACCATCGCTTTTGCAAGCTTTTAGATGGTGAATTATGAAGCACTCAAATATGCCTTGGCCTTAAGGCAAATTAAAGGCATAGGAGATATCGTATTTAAACGATTAGCTCCCACACCTGAGCATGCTGAAGCATTATTCAAGATGGCTCAGAAAAAACGCCTTCAGAAAGGTGTTTCTGAAAAATTAAGAACAGCGCTATTTGCCTTCAATGATTGGTTTAATATTGAGTCAACTATACAAGTTTGTATTGATCATGGCATTCAAATCATTACTCACAATGATGATCAGTATCCAGTCTTGTTAAAACACTGTGATAATGGACCAGGTGTTTTATTCTCAAAAGGCCTATTAAACAAGGAATATATTAAAACCATTGCCGTAGTTGGTACAAGGCAATCAACTGAGTATGGCAGACGATTTGTTGATGCGCTTATGGAGGCTTTAACTGCTTTTAATGTTGCTATTGTAAGTGGATTAGCTTTTGGAACAGATTTGAATGCTCACAAGGCTGCTTTAAGAAATGGGCTAGACACTTATGCGGTTTTGGGGCAAGGCTTATGCCATGCTCACCCTCATTATAAGTTAGACGTCATCCATCAGATGGCAACTCAAGGTGGTTTATTGTCTGATTTTTTGTGTTTTGAACCGCCGAAAAAAGAGCACTTTCCTGAGCGCAATAGAATTGTAGCGGGCATGAGCCATGTGGTTTTAGTGATTGAAAGTGGCATTTCTGGCGGCAGTCTAATCACAGCTAAGTGGGCCAATGAATTCAATCGCGATGTGTTTGCTTTGCCCGGTAAAGCCAACGACCCTTTTAGTAAGGGCTGCAATCAATTGATCAGACTTAATAAAGCGGGAATAATCACAGGTATTCAAGAACTATTGTTTGACATAGGATTAGTGAATCATCAAGCCAATTCAGTGGCTCAGGTGTTTCTTAAGGAAACCGATTTAAATCCAAAAGCACAAGTCATTGTTAATGTTCTAAAAAAAGGACCGACTCATATTGATATCATTCATTATACCACCAATCTGCCAATGCAGGAACTCTCTTTTGAATTGTTGCAATTAGAATTTAATGGCATAATCAAATTACAAGCAGGGATGGTCTACAGCCTGATGGTTTAATAGTTGTTGAAGGATTCGGCTTTGGCATATTTTTTGGACCTCAAATAAGCGTATATTTGAGGAATCTATTGATATGAAAAAAACACTTATATCTGCCGTATGCTTTTCTGCTTTTAGTCTTTTTGCAGCTAAAGACAGTCTTAAAATGAAGTTAGACGCTTATAAAACAGTTCAATTAACAACTGATGTGTCTAAGATTGAAATGTCTGAACGCGAGGGCCTCAAGCAATTGATTAGAGCAGCAGAACTTATGGATGAAATTTTCAGACAACAAGCTTTTGCTGGCAGCCCTATAACCGATACAATTCGTTCTGGCAACTTGTTCAAATACATGAACATTAATTACGGTCCATGGGATAGATTAGACGATAACAAACCCTTTGTTAAAGGGATAGGACCAAAACCCTTAGGCGCTAATTTTTACCCTACGGATATGACGATTGAAGAATTCAATCTTCTGAATGATCCTAAAAAGAAAGATCCTTATACCATTATCGTTAGAGAAGATGGTCAATTAAAAGTAGTGCCGTATTCAGACGCTTATCAACAACCTTTAAGAGAAGCATCTATGAGTCTTAGAATAGCTAGCACTATGTTTAAAGATTCAGGATTTTGTAGATATTTAAGAGCTAGGGCCGATGCTTTGTTGAGCAACCAATACGATGCCAGTGACAGACTATGGCTTGATATGAAAGACAATCAATTTGATATCATTTTAGGTCCAATTGAAAATTACGAAGACAAATTATTCGGAACCAAAACTGCCTACGAGGCTTATGTTTTGGTGAAGGATATGGAATGGAGCAAAAAACTCGATAAGTATGTTGCCTACTTGCCTGAGCTTCAAAGCAATTTGCCTGTTGATGCAGTTTATAAAGCAGAAAAAGCCGGCAGCAGCAGTCAGTTAAATGCTTATGATGTGGTGTATTATGGCGGCGATTGTAACTCTGGTAGCAAAACCATTGCGGTTAATTTGCCTAATGATGAAAATTTACAAATCGAAAAAGGCACACGCAGAAGTCAATTCAAAAATACCATTAAAGCCAAATTTGATTACATCATGTTGCCTATTGCCAACGCCTTGGTGCATCCAAGTCAGAGAGCACACGTTACCTTCAATGCCTTTTTTGCCAATACGATGTTTCACGAAGTGGCTCATGGTTTAGGTATCAAAAACACCATCAATAACAAAGGTACAGTCAGAGAGGCTTTAGGTCCATACTATAGCGCTTTAGAAGAAGGTAAAGCAGACATCTTAGGCTTGTACATGATCACGCAATTGTATAAAAAACAAGTGTTAACCGAAGGCCAATTAATGGATTACTACGTCACGTTTATGGCTGGTGTTTTCAGATCAGTCAGATTTGGTGCAGCAAGTGCACATGGTCAAGCCAATATGATCCGTTTCAATTATTTTAAAGAAAAAGGAGCGTTTATAAAAGACCTTAAAACCAATACGTACAAAATTGATTTCAATGCAATGAGCATTGCAATGGAAGATTTATCTCAACTCATTCTTAAGCTTCAAGGTGATGGCGATTTAGCTGGCGTTAAACAATTGGTAGAGCAAAAAGGTAAAATCATGCCTGAACTTCAAAAGGATCTTGATCAATTAATGAGTAAGAACATTCCGATAGATGTCGTGTTTGAACAAGGTAAGGAAGTTTTAGGGCTTGAAAATATGCCATCCCAAATGCCAAACAATACGGCTCCAATTCAAATGGTTCCAAACGATAAAATGCCTGAACCATTACCTCAAACCAAATAATACGCTTATTTATATTTAATTTCCATTACGCATGAAACGTTTTTTGTTAATCATACCGACTTTAATAGCTCTGTCTTTAGCTTTTTGCTTTAAGGAAGAGCAAAACGAAACCAAACTCTCACAAGCCTTGGTTGAAATTCTTGAAAATTATCATTACGAACCCAAAGCCATAAACGATGAGTTTTCTGCCCAGTTGTTTGACTTATACATTGACCGCCTTGACAACGATAAACGTTTTTTTCTACAGGCGGATATTGACAGTCTAGCTGTTTACAGACTTTTGTTAGATGATCAAGCCAAGTCAGGAAGCTATGATTTCTTTGAGAAGGTGAACCTAATGCATAAGCGCAGAGTCAACAAAGTGGATAATTGGAGTAAACGCTATTTAAATCAAGTTTTTCATTTTGAAAGCAATGACTATTTAGACTTTAATGAAGACAGTGCTCAATTTTTAAACAACGAGCAAGAGCAAGCTTTGTATTGGGAAAAGGCCCTTAAACAACAAGTCTTAGAAAAATTAGCCCGTAAATTAGACATTCAAGAAAAAGCCAAAGAAAGAAAGGATACCATCATCAAAATTAAATCCTATGATAGCTTAGAAGCAGAGTCAAGGAGAGAAGTGTTAAAGTCACAAAATGATTGGTTCTCTAGAATTAGAAAGTTTGATAGAGGTGATTTGTTGAGTATGTATTTGAATTGTGTAACTGAAATGTTTGATCCACACACCAATTATTTTCCACCAGCAGATAAAGAGAATTTTGACATTAGAATGAGTGGAAAATTAGAAGGCATAGGTGCTCAATTGCAAGAAAAAGATGGCTATTTAAAAGTGGCATCCATAGTGCCTGGTAGCCCAAGCTATAAACAAGGACAACTAAAAGCAGGTGATATCATTCTTAAAGTGGCTCAAGGCGATGCTGAGGCCGTTGATGTGACCAATATGAAAATTGATGATGCCATTAAATTGATCAGAGGTAAAAAAGGAACTGTTGTTAAATTAACAGTTAAGAAGTTAGACGAAAGCATAGTGATTATTCCTATTGTTAGAGATGTGGTTGTAATGGAAGATAGTTATGCGAAGTCGGCCATCATCATTCAAGATAAACAAAAATATGGCTATATCAATTTGCCTTCATTTTATGTGGATATGAACGATAGAAACGGTCGCTCATGTGCTAAAGATATTGCAGTTGAAATAGAAAAACTTAAAAAGGATAAAGTAAAAGGTATTGTGCTTGATTTGAGAAACAATGGCGGCGGTTCATTAGGCGATGTGGTTGAAATTGGGGGTATGTTTATAGATAAGGGACCAATATCATTAGTAAAACCTAGAGATGGTGAACCAGAAGTCTTAGACGATAGAAAACCCTCTGTTTTGTGGAATGGTCCTTTAACCATTATGGTCAATGAAAACAGTGCATCAGCTTCTGAGATATTAGCGGCTGCTATGCAAGATTATAAACGCGCTGTTGTTATTGGTAGCCCAACTTTTGGCAAAGGCACAGTGCAAAGGTTTGTTGACTTAGATGATGCCTTTGCGGTCAATGAGTCTGATCATTTAGGGTCTTTGAAAATCACCATTCAAAAGTTTTATAGAATCAATGGTACAACCACTCAATTGCAAGGGGTTACGCCTGATGTGATTATGCCTGATCGCTATCGCTATTTAGAATATGGTGAGAAAGAAAATCAATTTGCCTTAAAAGCAGATAGAATTCCTTCTGCTCAATACAACATTACCAATGATTGCAGTAAAGCCATTTCAAAAGCAGCTCAAAACAGCAGCAAACGTATTGCTCAGAATCCTATGTTCAATGAAATTGAACGCATGGCCCTTAAAATTAAGCAACAGAATCAAAAGTACAGATTCACTTTACAATTGTCTGCTTACCAACAAGAAATGAAGCAAATAGAACAAGACAATAAGCGTTACGATGAATTGATCAAATCGGTTAAAGCGATGTCTGTTATGAGCACAAGTACAGACGATGCTCAAGTAAAAGGAGATGCCAACAAATCGAAAATTAAAACGGATTGGAATAAATCTTTCGAGAAAGATATTTACTTGCAAGAAGCGGTTAAGGTATTACAAGATTTGAATTAAATGATTGAACCATTTTATGAGTGGAAAGACTATCAATTAATTGATAGTGGATTGGGCGAAAAACTTGAAAGGTTTGGAAGTATTGTTTTGATTCGTCCTGAACCTCAAGCCCTATGGCCAAAACAATTATCTGAGTCTGATTGGTTAAAACAAGCACATGCCAAGTTTGTAAGAGATAATAGCAAAAAAAGCCACAGAGATTCCCATAATGAACAGGGTGGCTGGACTTTCTTTAAAAAGGTGCCCAATAGTTGGACCATACAATACCAACCTTTAGGCTTGGTGTTAAAAGTGTCTTGTACCTCTTTTGGTCATACTGGGGTTTTTGTTGAACAAATCAGTAACTGGCATTTCATTGATGAGCAAGTGAAACGCTTAGGTCCCAATCCTAAAGTTTTGAATTTGTTTGCTTATACAGGTGCTGCAAGTATAGTGGCGGCTCATGCAGGCGCTGACACAACCCACTTAGATGCCGTTAGAAATGTTGTTTCATGGGCCAATGAAAACAAGCAATTGAGTGGGGTTAAAGACATTCGATGGCTGGTAGAAGATGCCTTTAAGTTTGTAAAACGTCAGGCCAATAAAGGCCAATTGTATCAAGGCATCATCATTGATCCTCCAGCGTATGGCAGAGGCCCATCTGGAGAGAAATGGATACTGGAAGAACAAATCAATGAATTGATTGCGATGTGCGCTCAAATCACAGACCCTAAACATTGTTTTGTTTTGTTGAATTTATACAGCATGGGGCTTGATGGATTAGTGGGCAATAATTTATTAAAGGCGCATTATGGCGTTGATGCCCAATGGGGACAATCAGTTGTGCCTTCTTCTACAGGGTTTCATTTGCCTTTGTGCACATGGGTAAGACTCTCTAAATAAGCTGAGTTATTTTTTTTTGGAAACATGACCATGGTCATGAACAAGGGGCCTTACTCGTTATAAATTTGTGGTATTAAATCCTAAAAATTATGAAAGATTCATTGTCACATTTGCATTTAGTATGCGAAGATTGGAAAAGAGAATTGTTGTTCATGCAAGATGAAATTCCTGTATTGAAATCGAGGTTGAGTGAAGTAGTGTCAAAGAATACAACAACTGATGTATTGAAACAAGTAGAGCATTTCGAAAACAAATTCAATATTCTCAGATTGCACTTAGATGAATTGTTACATGATGTTAATTTGAAAATAAATGCCATTCAATCGCAAGCCATGGCAAAACCAAATTACATCAGTGTTAAAATGGTAGAATCAGATGCTCAACTTGAAGACCTAATGCACACCAATGCTTTAGACTTTTATGACACCAAGAAAACGTATTATAAGTTTTTATCTAAAGTGATGTAAAACGCACTTTACCGTGAATTTGAGAGGCTGTCTTTTATAAGATGGCCTTTCTTATTTTCATTAATTTTTCTAAAAGTGGTTCTAACAACTGTATAGGCAACATGTTAGCCCCATCACTTTTAGCTTCTTTTGGTCTTGGATGGGTTTCAATGAATAAGCCGTCAGCACCAACCGCTATAGCCGCTTTAGCAATGGTCTCAATCATATCAGGTAAACCACCAGTTACACCTGAGCTTTGATTGGGTTGTTGTAGACTATGGGTAATGTCCATAATGACCGGATAACCCATGGCTTTCATCCAAGTGATGTTTCTAAAATCCACTATCATATCGCCGTAACCAAACATATTGCCACGGTCCGTCAACAAAATATTTGAATTGCCAGTTTCTAATACCTTTTGCGCAGCGTGTTGCATTGCACTAGCAGCGGCAAATTGGCCTTTCTTAATATTGACGAACTTGCCAGTCTTAGCTGCAGCTACCAATAAATCAGTTTGTCTGAATAAAAATGCAGGAATTTGTAAAACATCAACATATTGAGCCGCTAATTCAGCTTCGCTGGACTCATGAATATCCGTAACAGTTGGCACATGAAAATGCTGTCCAACTTTTTCGAGAATTTTTAATGCATTCACATCGCCAATGCCTGTAAAAGAATCTAATCTTGAACGGTTGGCTTTTTTATACGACCCTTTAAAAATCCATGGAATTTGGTGTTTTTGAGTGATCTGTTGCAAAGTTTCAGCTATCTCAAAAGCCATGTCTTCACCTTCGATGGCACATGGTCCTGCCATAATGAAAAATTGATCAGTTTGGCCGAATTGGATGTTAGGAATATTTGGGGTCATGTTGATTGAACAAAATTAAGGAAATTATCAGAAATCAATGGTTCTTGAAAAACTACCTTGTTCTGATTGTATGTTGATAGTTATTGATTTAATGAACGAAGATTTGAGTTGCAAGGATTCGTAGAACTGTATCGCATCATTAAAATGATGCCAATGTTGATCAATTCCTTGGTGTTTTTTACTAGATTTTTTAATGCATTTTTGATGTTTGTCAAAGGCCATCAATTGAATATTGATTTTCTGAGCTTGGTTGGAATAAAAATGCAAAGTCAATGAATTGTTGAGATTTTGCTTTTGATCAGGCCAAAGTCCAAAACGATATGGTTTTTGCAATACTAATTGCTGCGCCAAGTCAAGATCTGGAATGCCATACCCATAAGCAGAATCCGGTTTAAAAGTATGACTTGAGGCCATTTGAATCTGGGATTTAAAAAAAGACAAATCAAAAGTATTTGATTGGTAGCGTTGCATAAGTATGTTGCAGAGTAGGCCAGCCAATATAGGCGTTGAGTAGGAGGTGCCATTGCCCATTTTATAGCCAAAAGAGGTGTTAAGCACTATTCCTTGTCCGGGAGCAAGCAAATCAGGTTTAACCATGCCTTTAGCATTTGGTCCAAAAGAACTAAACAATGCATGCTTGTATTGGTAATTACAAGCTCCAACTGTGATGGCCATTGCAGCGTCGCCTGGCGTACTAATATGGTGCCATTTTGTGTCGCCATCGTTTCCTGCACTAACAATAACCAGTATGCCTTTTTGAAAAGCAATATTAGCCGCTTTTGCCGCAAGACTACTTTGACCATCAAGCACAGCAAAAGCATATCCTAAATTGGCATCGTCAAATTGATTGTATCCTAGCGATGAAACGATTGCATCACATCCAAGGCTGTCCGCCTTTTCGGCTGCTAATACCCAATTGAAAGCTTCTACAGGTGATTCGTAATGGGTGTTTTCTGTTCTAAATAAAGCGTATTGTGCAAAAGGAGATGATCCCATATAATTTTCGGTATCATAGGTCTTCATTAATGCCAATACATTTGCACCATGGGCATCGTCTTCCCAAACATTGGTATCGTGTTCTACAAAATCATAGATAACAGTTGAACCATTCAAAAGATCTTCATTACCCTTGATTTGATAAGCATTGTAAAACCCAGCATCCAAAACAGCTATGTAGGGTTGTCTGAGTAATTTTGAACTGGTAAAAGGCTTCACATTCAACAATTGATAGGCTTTTTGGTTGGCCCCAAAGCTGAATATGCTATCAGAACCATTAAGGGCTTTTTGTTTGATTTCAGCTAAACTTTGTCCTTTGAGATAAAAACTATCAGGCACTGCAATCTTAGGTTTAGAATGGTAACCGTATTCAGGCAAACTGCCCATGTATTCAATGCGCTCAATAGCGTCATGCGTTGATAATGCTAATAGTACATTGCTGGAATCACAGGCTATCATACTGGCATTAAGCCATCTTGAATGTCCGTGTTGCTGCACATTCGTCAAACTGCTGAGTAACTTTATTTGTTGAGGATCGATGCTGTAATCGTTAGCCTGCAATTCAACATTAAATGAGCGTCGTCTTTGCATGGCCTTTTCTGACAATTGAAGGCTTTTATGATTCTTGTCTTTGGTTATTTTCCAGTAAACCAGGTAGTAATCCAGTTTTTTCTGAGCGGATACTATTGGTGGGGTTAACAAGACTAACAATAAGCCCAGTAGAATGCCTTTATTGCTCATGTTTATTTGATGCTTTGAACCACAATCCAACCATTTTTTATCTTGTTGCCAGTTAGCTCATCTGTCATTTCAATGGCTTTATACACCAAGCCAAAATTGGCCGCATAAACTGCTTGATAATTTCTTACAACTATACCTTGTTCAGGATTGGCTAATTGAGTCGTTACTGTGTTGTTGTAATTGCCAAAAGGTTTGAAGACTGAACTGTAGTAAATTGGCATAGGGTCTAGAGTGTTTTTGTAATGGATATTCCATTTGCCTTTTACACCAGTGCTGTTTTGACTGATAGGCAATCTCAGCAATGCTAGTGTTTGGTTGTCAAAAGTTTCATAGACCATATTGTTGCTCCGTTTTCGGCTAAATGATTTAAAGACTTTCCACTCATTTCTTGAACTATCGTACTTGCTCCATGTAAGGCGAAAAGCAGAGTCGTTTTCGGCGTCCAAGTACTTTTCAACCACCTGTTCTTGAATATTTAAATGCACTGAATCGGCCGCTTGCGTAAATGGGTTATACAATATGCTGTCTATGTTGTATTGCTTAACTTCCCCGACTTTCAAAGGCAGATAATCTGCATCGCTTAAGCTGATCTCTTCAGTACTGGTTTTACAGGCGCTAAAGCACAAGACCATCATTACTATCAAGAGATTTTTAATCATAATTTCCTCACAAAGTTAAGCATAAACCACAAAATCAGCGTAATATTGCAGTACAAAAAACATGGCGATTTTAGACGGTAAATTAACGGCACAAACCATCAAAGATCAAATTCAATCGGATTTGAAACCTTATTTAGATAGAGGTTGTAGAAGACCTCATTTAGTGGCGATTTTGGTTGGTGACGACGGTGCCAGCAGAACATATGTAGACAGTAAAGAACGCAATGCAAAGGCACTTGGCTTTGAATCAACTGTTGTTCGTTTACCCGCAAGCACATCAGAACAAGAACTGATTGATTGTGTGCAATCATTTAATCAAAATGCTTCGGTAGATGGTATCATTGTGCAATCACCTTTGCCAAAGCACATCAACGAAAACACCATCACTCAAACCATTTTGCCTAATAAAGATGTGGATGGTTTTCACGATATCAATATGGGCAAATTGGCCAAAGGAGAGTCAGGTTTTATTTCTGCCACGCCATTGGGTGTAATGATGATGTTACAAGCCTACAAAATTGATACCCAAGGTAAACATTGTGTGGTTATAGGCAGGAGTAATATAGTTGGCAGACCAATGAGTTTGCTCATGTCTGCGAATAGTCAATACGGTAATGCCACTGTAACTATTTGCCACAGCAAAACCCAAGATTTAGCCAAGTACACCCAAATGGCAGATATATTAATCGTTGCCATAGGTAAACCTCTTTGCATAGGTGCTGATATGGTCAAATCCGGTGCTGTAGTGATTGATGTTGGCATTAGTCGAATAGATGACCCATCTCGCAAGTCAGGGTTTTATTTAAAAGGCGATGTTGATTTTGATGCCGTTCAAGGTAAGGCTTCCTTCATAACACCCGTTCCAGGAGGGGTAGGGCTTATGACAATTGCTGCCTTATTGAGTAATACGTTTAAAGCTTACCAATTACATATACAATAATTAGAATGTATACTGACTACCACGTTATGGAACATTTTTATACCCTGCAAGGTGAAGGGTATTATACTGGTCAGGCCGCTTATTTTATTCGCTTAGCAGGTTGTGATGTGGGTTGTGTATGGTGCGATGTAAAAGACAGTTGGGAACAAGCTAATCACCCAAAATACACGGTTGAAACTTTGCAACAATTAGTTAAGGATTCGGGTGCAAGAATCTGTGTTATTACAGGAGGCGAGCCTTGTATGTATGATTTATCGGCCTTAACAGACGCGTTGCATTCAATTCAAGTAAGAGTGCATATTGAAACCTCAGGCACACATCCAATAACTGGGGCAATTGATTGGATTTGCTTGTCGCCCAAAAAATTCAAAGCCCCATTGCCTGAAAATTTACCTTTGGCCCATGAATTTAAACCAGTGATTTATCATGCTTCTGATTTTGATTGGGCTGAGTCTTTTAGACCACAATTATCTGATGCTTGTAAATTGTATCTTCAAGTTGAATGGAGTAAATCCGAAACTTTAATGCCGAAATTAGTTGATTACATTCAACAGCAACCCGCTTGGACTTTGTCTTTGCAAACCCACAAATTCATTCATATTCCCTAATCAATAAGGGCTTGTTATTTCAGTAATATTTCATGTAATTTGCATGACACATGAATACCCCTTCCCAAAAGTCTCCTTGGACGAAAACACTCTTGTTGGCCTTGCTCGCATTAGGCATTTACGCCATAGGCGCAATGTTGTTTACGAGTTGGTATACCAGACATGGTCAAAGCATTCAAGTGCCCAAAGTGGTAGGCATGCCTTTTGAGACTGCGGAAGAAGTGCTTGATGACAATGACCTCGAAATGGTAATAATAGATTCTGTTTATGATGAAGATCAAAAACCCAATACCATTGTTGAACAAGACCCTGCTTTTGATTCAAAAGTAAAGCCTGGTAGAAAAGTTTATGTGTCTATCAATACTGGCATAAAACCCAAAGTGAGAATGCCAAAATTGATCAATGGATCTTCCAATTTAGCTAAAGTGTTATTGCAAAATGTTGGTCTACGCCTTGGTAAAATCGATTCAGTTAAAAGTGCTTTTGGTCCAGGATTAGTTATCAAGCAACGATTCAATGGTCGCGACATTGCCCCAAATGTGCCTTTAGACAAAGGGTCTATAATAGACATCGTTGTGTCAAAAAAACTATCGTTAGCAGATACTACCGCTGTTCAAATGTTAAATGATGGGGTGGTGCAAGACAATCCTATTCAATAACATTTATGAAGACAATTGCCACGTTTATACTCGTATTGAATGCGCTCTTGATCAATGCCCAAGGCGTAAAACTAACGCCATTGGGGTCTAGACCAATGCCTAGTTCTGAAGGCTCAAGCAAACGCGCAATAACAGATACCATTCAATTGCCCTTTATTGAAGATTTTTCCTACAAAGGACCATTCCCAACAGGGAAATATTGGCGCGATAGTCAAGTGTATATCAATGATCATTTTGCGATTTCACCACCGAGTTATGGTGTTGCCACTTTTGATAATTTGAGTAAAAAAGGGAAACCTTATCAAGCGCTCAGTGGTTTAACTCATAACCATTGCGACAGTCTCACCTCTAATTTCATCAATTTAAAAACCTATAAAAATGGTAGCAATACCGTTTTATACACGCTGTCTGATTCCATTTATCTGAGCTTCTTTTATCAAGCCCAGGGTTTGGGCGATATCACGGATAAATCCGATTCCTTGGTCTTGAAGTTTAAAAATCAGAGCGGTCAATGGCAAACGGTTTGGAAAGTCAATGGCACAAAAGTGGGAGGGTTTAAGCAAGTAATGATTGGCATCAAAGACAATCAGTATTTAATTCCAAATTTTCAGATGCGTTGGATCAATTATGCCAAGTCAACCGGCAATATGAACCAATGGCATTTGGATTATATCCGCTTGAAATCTTCTAGATCAGCCAAAGACACTTTAGTGAAAGATGTGGCCATCAATGCTATTCCTGTTGGCCCTTTATTGGTGTATGAAAGCTTGCCTTATAAACATTACCAAGCCAATATTGCTGCTAATAAAGCTTCAGAACACAAAGTAATTTTGCACAACAACGATAGCAATGCGGTTAACGTTCAATACAAGTGCGAGGTAAGAAACATGTACAATCAGGTCATTCAAAATTATCCTTTGAGTGCATCGGCTAGAAACATTAAAAAATTCAGCGATAGTTCAGAAGCATTTTCAGCTTTTACGACCATGGATACCTTAAGTGGTAAAAACCCTTACATCAAATTAAAGTATACGATAGTGCCTTTGTCTTCTGATATTGTCCCTTCAATATACAACAGCATCGGCAATAATAATGAATACACTAAAACACTTAGGTTCAATAATTATTTAGCCTATGATGATGGCTCGGCCGAAGGCGGTTTTGGTTTGGATTATGGGTCTTTGCCAGCAGGGCCTGGGTTTGCTGCTCAAAGATATACGATGTTTAAAACAGATACATTAAGAGCACTATCTGTTTTTTTCAACCGTTCTGCTACTGACATTCAATTTAAATCCTTTGATTTTATCATTTGGAAAACCATTAGTGAGCCTCCTGCTTCAACTACAAGTAATGATGTCATATTAAAACGCATAACAATGCCTACAGCTATTTACACAGATTCGTTGAATGGATTTACCACCATCGTTCTTGATACTGCAATAGTGCTGAATCAAGGTGTGTTTTACATTGGATGGCAGCAAAACATGAATTTCATGTTGAATATTGGCTATGATCGCAATTACAAATACTTGCATCAAGGTGGCAGAAATCCGAATCTCTTTTACAATTTAAATGGCTACTGGGAAAATGTATCCAACACCATTACTGGAGCAGTTATGATTAGACCAATTATTGGTGAGGCCTTGCCAAAACAAACCCAAGTTGAAGCCCAAACATTACCAATTGCAATTCAAATATTCCCAAATCCAATCACCCAAGGTCAAAGCCTTCAATTCATTTCTAAATCGAGTGTAAACTATTGTACAATCTATGATTTAACAGGTAAGTTGATGCAATCTGATCATGTGATGGCAGATCAAAGCCTGAGCTTGAAAGCCTTAAGCCCAGGGATGTATATGGTGAATTGCCAACTCATTAACGGACAAGTAACCACTACAAAACTCATTATTCAATAATATGGAAGACATTAGCGTTCAAGAACTCAAAGACAGATTAAGCAAAGGAGAACACATCACTATACTAGATGTCAGAGAGCCTTACGAGTATGAGGAGTTTAATATTGGAGCGATTTTAATTCCATTAGGAGATTTAAAAGACGAATTGCCCAAGTTGAATGATTTCAAAACAACAGAGCTTATCGTACATTGTAAAAGTGGTAATAGAAGTGCCGCAGCAAAAGTGTTTTTGGAACAAAATGGGTTTCAACAAGTACGCAGCCTGATTGGAGGCATGGTGGCTTATCAAGCTTTGAATTAATGGGTTTATGAGGTTGAAATGGTTAAGCATACTAGCCGGAATTTGCCTCATAATTGGACTAAGTGTATGCCAACAGCACTCTGGTAAGACATCCCAAAGTGTATACCTTAATCACGATACTGCTGTTCATTATGTTGGGATTGAATCTTGTAAATCTTGTCACTTAGATAAGTACTCCACTTTTATTCAAACTGGCATGGGGCAGAGTTTTGATTCTGCATCGGTTACTAAGTCATCAGCACTTTTTGAATCCATTAAACCTGTTTATGATGCCTATAAAGATTTTTATTATTTGCCCTTTTTCAAACAAGGGATATTATACATTAAGGAATATCGATTGCTCAATAGCGATACAGTCTATGCTCGAACAGAGCGCATTAGTTATATCATAGGTTCTGGTCATCACACCAATTCGCATATGATTATGGACCAAGGTTTCCTATTTCAAGCGCCCTTAACGTTCTATACCCAAAAGCAGAAATGGGATTTGCCCCCAGGATTTGAAAATGGCAACAACTCTAGATTTAGTCGAAAAATTGGTTTGGAGTGTATGAGTTGTCATAATGCTTTGCCAACATTGAATGCTGGTGCAGAAAATCAATACAATGCTTTGCCTCATGGAATTAGTTGTGAACGTTGTCATGGACCAGGAGAATTGCATGTTAAGCGCATGCAAGCAGGTCAGATTGTAGACATCAATAAAGCCGTTGATTACAGCATCGTTAATCCTAAAAAATTAACCTGGGCCCGACAAATTGATTTGTGTCAGAGATGCCATTTACAAGGCAATGCCGTATTGAGACCTAATAAAACATTTGCAGATTTTAAACCAGGTATGGAATTGTCAGAAACCTTTAATCAGTTTTCGCCTGAGTATTATGATGGTGAAGATTTTGTGATGGCAGCGCACGCTGAAAGGTTTCAAAAAAGTAAATGCTTTATTGCAGGGGCTCAGCAAAGCCAAAACAAACCAAGTTTTACCTGTATTTCATGCCATGATCCGCATGTATCTGTTAGAGCTACCAACACACTAAAGTTCAATGCCACTTGCGCTCAATGTCATAACAAAGCAGCGTGTACAGCACCCAGTGCTTCTATAGTATCAGCGGCTAACAATTGTATCAAATGTCATATGCCAAGTACTGGTACATCTGATATTCCACATGTAACGGTTCATGACCATTACATCAGAAAACCTATGGCTTATAAATCGCCCCAAAAATTAAAGGGTTTACGTTGTATAACCTCAAAATCTGTTGACCAAACCACTTGGGCTGAAGCTTATGCCTCTTACTATGAAAAATTTGATAATCAGCCTTTGTATCTCAAGCAAGCTGAGCTCATTTCAAGTCAATTGAATGCACAATTACCCTATGATTTTGCCACAATGATTCATGTATATTTCTTATTGAATAAGTACGATGAAATTATTAAATTAAATGAAAAGAAAAAGAAAGGGCTGACTATTGATGCTTGGACTGCTTATAGAATAGCCAAGGCCTATGATAACAAAAACAATGTGAGTAGCGCCCTTGAATATTATGAAGCAGCCATAGCGAAAATGCCTAATCAACTTGATTTTAGATTACAGCTGCTTGGTTTTTACATCAAACATAATTCTTGGCAGAATTTAGAAACAGCTATTTCAGATTATCTTAAATTATACAATAAAACGCCTGAGGTATACGCTTATAAAGGTTTATTGCATATGCATAACAACGATTTGTCTTCAGCACAATCAGCTTTTGAAAAAGCGCTTACTCTAGATCCTGATCTCAATTTAGCCAATGAAAACTTAAAGCAATTGTATGAACTAACGGATAACAAAAAAGGTTTAGAGCATTTGAGAATGCTGCATTACCGTTTTTAAAAGAATTGGTTTACCAAGTAATCACATGCGTGTTAAGCGCATTAGGAATAATGTTCTCAAGGGTATCGCCTAAAACAGCGTCAATAGAATCTTTATTGATACCATAAGTTGTTAGCAATACCTTATGTTCATCTAACTTTCTGAATTGATAATTTTGATTGGTGTTTTCTGTGCATTGGTAAGTTAAGCCACTGTATTTTTCGACCCAATGTTGGTTCCAAGAATACAATTTAATTTCATCCCAGCAACTCTCTTCTGATTGAATAAACAACAACATCTCATGAAATTTGTCGCCATTGAGATCAGAGATGTCTTTGATTTGAATTTCATTAATGTTCTCGAGGGTAATGTTATCTGGGTAACAAGAGAAATGAATGTTGTAGCGACTGTTTAAAACATTATAGGCAATCACGATGGTATCATCTATGGCATCGCCATTAATGTCCTTAAAGTACAGGGTTTTTTTGCTAATGCTGTCTGCGCCAGTATTACCGTTCTTTCTTTTCATTCTGAAGTAATCATCAGATTGAATAATGGCGCTAAGATCCATGTCTAAAGGTGTCTGGTTTTGGACAACCGATTGGTTCTTGGTACAAGCCCCCAACAACAAAACACACCATATAGCAGATTTTAATTTCAAAACGCTTTACAAAATTATTATTCAATAGGGATAATTCAAGTTTTTTTTTGATTTTTTATAGACGATTAATACCCCATATAAAATTAAGACAGTATGCAGTATTATTTAGATTATTTAAATAATTTCGCACTGTGAATTTATCTGAGGCCATTCATAGGCGCAAAACCTTCGCCATCATCAGTCACCCCGATGCTGGTAAAACCACTTTAACTGAAAAATTTCTATTGTTTGGCGGAGCTATTCAAACTGCAGGAGCCGTTAAATCAAACAAAATAAAGAAAGCTGCTACAAGTGACTTCATGGAAATTGAGAAACAACGTGGTATATCGGTTGCAACTTCTGTAATGACCTTTGAATACCAAGGTAAGTTGGTTAATATTTTGGATACTCCTGGTCACAAAGACTTTGCTGAAGATACCTATAGAACCCTAACAGCAGTTGACAGTGTGATATTGGTTATTGACTGTGTAAAAGGGGTAGAGGAGCAAACAGAGCGTCTAATGGAGGTTTGCCGCATGCGCAATACGCCTGTGATTGTTTTCATCAATAAAGTGGATAGAGATGGTAGAGATCCATTTGATTTATTAGACGAACTCGAACAAAAACTCAACATTAAGGTTAGACCAATGAGTTGGCCAATTAATGGCGGTAGAGACTTTAAAGGGGTTTATAAAATTTACGACAAAAGCATTAATTTTTTTGAAGCCAATAAGACCAAAATCAGTAAGGATGTAATCGTAATTGAAGACTTGAAAAGTGCTCTTTTAGATGAATTAATAGACAAAGATGCCATAAAGTTGCGTCAAGATGTTGAATTAATTGATGGTGTATATGGTGATTTTGAAGTAGACGGCTACTTAAAAGGAGAGGTTGCTCCTGTGTTTTTCGGATCGGCATTGAATAATTTCGGTATCAAGGAATTGCTTGAAAAGTTCCTTGAAATAGCACCGTTTCCTCAAGCCAGAATGAGTGATTCTAGAAAGGTAGAACCAGACGAGAATAAATTTTCAGGTTTTATTTTTAAAATCCATGCCAATCTTGATCCCAGACATCGCGACCGCATTGCCTTTCTAAGGGTATGTTCAGGCAAGTTTGAACGCAATAAGTTCTTTTACCATGTGCGTTTAGAAAAGAACATGAAATTCCCAAGCCCATTCACTTTCATGGCAGATAGCAAAGCGCTATTGGAGGACGCTTATGCTGGTGATGTAGTTGGTCTATATGACACAGGCAATTTCAAAATTGGAGATACACTCACTGAAGGCGAAAAAATGTTGTACAAAGGCATTCCTTCATTCTCTCCAGAAATCTTTAAGGAGTTGATTAATCTGGATCCAATGAAATCTAAACAATTGGAGAAGGGCATAGAACAATTAACCGACGAAGGTGTAGCGCAATTGTTCAGACAAGATCCTGGTAATAGAAAGTTTATTGGGACCGTTGGTGAACTTCAATTTGAAGTGATTCAATACCGTCTAGAGCATGAATACAATGCCAAATGTAGATTTGAAGCTAGAGCGTTTTTTAAAGCCTGCTGGATGACAGGGGATAAGGCTGCCATTGATGAGTTTTGTAAATACCGTCAGAAGAATATAGTTAAAGATAAAGATGGCAATTGGGTATTCTTAGCAGAAACGGCTTGGATTTTGAATACAGCTATTCAACAAAATCCTAAAATTGAATTTCACACCACATCTGAGTTTAAAATCTAATCAAATTCTTTTAAAAAAAATTTGTATGTTTGAATATAAAATGAAACAAGCTCTTCAAGTTATACTGTGTGTTATTGGCATGATGGGGCCTTCATTGTATGCTCAGGACCAATCCCCAATTGATTTTGTGCCACGCTATAAAAAAGGTGACAAGATGGTTTATCAATTGGTTGAAACCAAATTTCGTCAAAACTTTAATGGCTTCTTTTATTACATACAATACGATACCAGCTATTTGGTGTTTAATGTTACAGAAAAAAACGATTCGCAAGTTTTAATGGATTTTAATTATGCGGATGCGATCATCAATGGAAAGGTATACAATGAACCAACTGCTCAGCCTAATTTTTTAAGATCAGAAACTTATAAATTAGTGTTTACTGAAAAAGGCGAGTTTGTAGAATTAAGCAATTGGGAAATGTTTGCCAGTGTATTAATTCAAAATATAAAGCAATCCTACCGCAATCAAACCATGGATTCCAATGCTTTAAAATATTATTACTTATACTATCACGATCAAGAAAAAGTTGAATTTGCTGTGATTCCAAGAGTGCTTGAGTTGTTTAATATTGCTGGTGATACATACAATTTAGAAACCTCTTATAGTTTAGCCAGAGAAATCGTTAATCCATTTGGTGGCAATAATTTGCAAAAATCATGTTTATTTAAACCCTATAAAGATGCCAAATTTCCAAATTCAGTATTTTTTGCCGGTAAAATCAAAACCAATTCAGATGACAATGAATGTCTTCAGGATGATTATTATGCCTTCTTGAATGAGAAAAAGCCAGATGCTGATTCTGATATTGTTCCCCCTTACATTTATATGGAGGATACTTATACCTATCAATGGGGTTTAGTGAACCATTTGTTTATGAACTTAACCACCACACACACTGTTTATTTTGGATCTGACAAACAAGGTCTTGACAGGGTATTTAGATTTTACGCCAATTGATTTTTAAAATTAAAAGAGGATTACTTGCCAATTACCTGGCTTTTGTATCGGTATTGGGTTTGCTTCTAATTGTATATGCTCAAAGTCAAGGCGTAGAAGGCGGTCTTGATTCATGGAATCATTTCTTAATTTCAAAATGTGCACTGCATCACCATGACTTATTTTTAGACCAATGGAATAAACCTTTATTTACTTGTTTAACTTTTGTCATTTGTCAATTTGGCTTTTCGGCACTAATACTGTTTAATATTGTTTGTGTTGTTTTAAGTGGTTTACTTTTAGCTTTAACCCTTCGTAAAATGGGGTATAATCACACATGGGCTTTAGTAGCTATGTTAGCTTACACGCCCATATTGTTTTCAAATACTATTTCAGGATTAACAGAACCCTTAAATGTGCTCATGCTAACAGCAGTATTAAGTTTATGGGGGTATAATCATTTGCGAAGTGCCATAGTTCTAGCTTCATTTTTACCATTTGTAAGAACTGAAGGTTTTGTGATTGTAATGGCCATTGCTTTGTTTTTGTTGCTTAAAAAACACTTCCGACTTTTGCCCTATTTACTCATTGGTAGTTTGGGTATGAACCTTTTGGGTTTTGCTATTACAAAACATATTTTCTGGATCATTACAGATAATCCCTATTGGAAACAAGAAGTTGAAGGCACTTTTGACCCTGGCAATGGCAGTTTACTTCACTATGTTAAACAGTCTACAATGGTATTTGGAATGCCTATGACTATACTTTTTGTTTTGTCAAATTTGGTTTTCATCTATCGTTTTTTTGCGAAAAAAAAATTAGAGGCCTTTTGGTTAATGAATTTGTTGATTTTCTGGGCTTATTTTGCCGCTCATAGTTTGATTTATTATTTAGGCATTTTAGGCTCGCATGGATTAACAAGAGTAATGGCTGTCATTGTGCCCAATATGGCTGTAGCCAATTTTATCTTGCTTTATCAATTGGTTAAAACCAATCGCTTAAAGGTACAAGCAGCTATCTATACGGTTTCAGTGCTTTTGATTATGTATACCGGCTATAAAGTGGCCAATTATGCAAAACCTTGGCAATCGAATGGCATATCTGTAGTAGCAGACAAAACGCAAAAGAACTTTATTAAAGCAGGGGAGTGGTTGAAAGTTAATCAACTAATGAATAGACCCATCATTCATCAATCGCCCTTTTTCGATGTTTATTTCGATAAAGATCCCTATGATTTGAAATCTTCCTATAGAGTTTGGTCTATTGATCAAAAAAATGATTGGGCGTCCAAGGGTGTAATTGTTATTTGGGATGGATTTTCAGCGGTAAGAGAAGGCAATATGCAATTGTCGTGGTTAGCTAATAATCCCAATTATAAGATACTTCATCGCATAGAAGGATTTGAAAAGCCAGCAGACAATCCTACCATGTATGACATTGTCATATTTGAAAAAACCAATTGATACCTACTGGTTAAACACCAAATAAGTCAGCATGGATTTTATATACTTTTGAAAATCCATAATGTTGTTCTTTATAACTTTCGACCCAGGCAATACCTCTGGTAGCATTGCATAGAAACAGTTCTTCTGCTGAAAGTACATCGTCTTCAGAAACAGCTGTTTCAGTAACTTTGTAGCCCAATTGTTTGAGCTTATGAATGATGTAATGACGCATGACACCATCTAAACAATATTCTGATAATGCTGGTGTAATTACTTCGTCTCCTTGAATTAAAAATAGATTAGCATTGTATGCTTCTGCAATTCTACCCTGTTCGTTGAATAACAATACTGAATCCATTTGTTGTTCTGTTGCGCTTATCCCTGCAAGCACATATTGTATAGCCGATAAAGGTTTAAAAAAGCTAAGAAAATTAGATGGTTTGAGTATCATACCATATTCTCCCAATCTCAAACCTTTATCATTAATTGGATAATTGCCTTTGAGTTCAGACATTTCAATCAGAAAACAACATTTGTTACGGGTAGGGGCATAAAACCCTTCAGCATCTCTGTAGAATACAATTCTAGCTCTTGCGTGGGTCCAACCATTTTTGAGGCATAATAACTCAATTTGGTCTTCAAAATATTGTTGGGTCCAACGCTCATGCAAAGGCAAATGAAAGAAATTGGCTGCTCTTTGTATGCGCTGATAGTGTAAATCAAATAGCTGGGCTTTTTTATTGATCACCTTAATGGTCTCAAAAAAGCCATCTCCGTATTTGTAAATACGGCTTTCTGAACTGAAAATCTTATCGTCGGCATTGGTCAAAACACCTTGAAAACTGATTAACATGGTTGCAATATACTACGATTTTTATATTACCGCTAAAAAATTATATTTGTATAGCGCATATGAAAGTTAAAATTACTTTTCTATTTTGTTTATCGTTATTATTAGTTAGACCCCTTTTGGGACAATCTTCACAAGATACTATTGCTTATCCTTATTGGATTCAAATGATGCAAAATCCTAAAGTCAACTTGAATCAAACTAAAAGGGCCTTTGAATTGTACTGGTCCAATAAAACGATACAAAAAGGCAGTGGCTGGAAAGCCTTTAAACGATGGGAATGGTTGGCGGAGCAATTGGTTGATGCCAATGGTAATTTTCCAGATGCAGCAGCCCAAGCCAAAAGCCAAATGGATTTAAAAAGGCTTGATGAACTGCATTTTGATAGCTTAAATAGGCATCAAGGTATTGGAGCAGGTCCATGTAAAACCCAAGGCAATTGGAAGCGTTTTGGGCCCAATTCTTTACCGATCAACAACACAGGTCAAATGAATGGGATGGGCAGAGTGAATGCTGTTGCAATTCACCCAACAGATAGCAATACTATTTTTGTAGGAGCAGCTGCAGGGGGGATTTGGAAAACTACCGACGGGGGCATAACCTGGCTGGTCAATACAGATTCACTCCCAACTTTAGGGGTTTCAGCCATAGCGATAACCAAACAAAACCCTAACATTATGTATTTTGGCTCTGGCGATAGAGATGCTGGGGATGCTGCTGGTTATGGTGTATTTAAAAGTACTAATGCTGGGGCATCTTGGTTTATTCAAAACACAGGTATGGGCAATCGCAAAGTGGGTCGATTAATTATCGATCCCAATAATCCAAGTATTTTATTGGCAGCATGCGAGGGAGGAATCTACAGGTCAATTAATGCTGGGGCCAATTGGACACAAGTATTGGCAGGTTCTTTTTTTAAAGACATTATCTTTAAACCTAATAATTCAAAGGTGGTCTATGCAGCTAACAACGGTTTAGTTTACCGCTCAATTGATAATGGCATTACATGGTTGAACATCAATTTAGGTTTGCCTATAACTGGTGTATCGCGTGCTTCTATAGATGTTAACAGCAACAATCCCAATTTATTGTATGTTTGGATAGCCAATGGCAGTGTTCATAAAGGGTTTTATTTATCACGTGATAGCGGGAATTTTTTTAGAACACAGTCAACTACGCCCAATTTACACGATTATTCTACCACAGGAAGTGGTAATGCAGGACAAGCCTGGTATGATATGGACATGGTAACCGATCCAACCAACCAAGCAATAGTCTATTGTGGTGGAGTCAATATTTTTAGATCAAATGATACAGGAAAAACTTGGACAATTGCGGGATATTGGGTGAATCAAATCCATGCTGATCAACATGAATTGATATCAGACCCATTAACCAGAAAGATATATGCAGGCAACGATGGCGGTTTGTATGCCTCCAGAAACAAAGGGGCGTCATGGCAGGTTGTTGGCAATAATTTAGCCATTTCCCAAATATATAAAATGGCTAGTTCGAGAACTCGAAAAGACATATTAATTAATGGCTACCAAGATAATGGTACCGCCAATTACAATAAAAATTGGTACACCACATACGGTGGAGATGGAATGGATTGTGAGATAGATCAAACCGATGACCGATACAGTTATGGTGAATTATACTATGGCAGTATTTATAGAATTTTCAATGTCAATGCACAGGCAACCATTGCTAGTAATGGATACACTGCAAGCGGTAGTGATACCATCAATGAAAATGGCTCATGGGTAACACCATTTACCCTAAAAGAAGGTAGTGGTAATACCATGTTTATAGGGTATACCAATATTTGGAGAAGCAATAATATCAAAACGTCTCCTGTACTTTGGAAACGCATCAGTTATAATTTAGGTGGGGTTAATAATAGTAATTTCAATGAATTAGAAAGTAATATTGCGAATCCTGATGTGCTTTATGCAGCGCGATACAACGGCACTTTGTTTAGATCAGACAATGTAAATGCAACTACACCAAGTTGGACCACTCTAACTAAACCAATTACAGGACTTGTGAGTGCCATTGAAACCGACCCTAAAAGTCAAAACATTGTATACATTGGTATAGGAAACAAAGTTTATAAATCTCTCAACAAAGGGGGCAATTGGACGCAAGTTTTAACCAATCTCGCTTATAACGTTTCGTCTATAATACTTGATACAACAAGTGCCAAAAAAGGCATTTATGTTGGCACATCTGGAGGTGGTGTTTGGTATACAGATTCATTGTTGACTGTTTGGAAATACTTTAGCAAAGGCTTGCCCAACTCTGTTAACATTACTGATTTAGACATTTATTACGAACCGAATAAAAAGTGTAACTGCAGTGTTATTTATGCATCAACCTATAACCAAGGTAACTTTTCAGGTTCTCTTTACAATGAAGGGACTCAAAGACCTTATGCATTTATTGATGATTTTGATTCTGTTGCCTGTATCAACACCATTTTTAAGCCAAAACATAAATCATGCAATATCCCAACCCGCTTTGAATGGCAATTTTCAACCAATCAATTGCAGTATGTTAATTCAACAGATTCAAGTTCAGAGTTTCCCAACATTAAATTTTTAAAACCAGGGACTTATAGCTATCGTTTAATAGTTGAAAATTGCAAAGGGTCTGATACTATTTTGCGCAAAATAACTGTTACAGACACTGTCATTAGAGCATGCATAACTAATACTACAAATAACTTTGGTGGATTGGGCATTTACAATGTAAGCCTCTCAAATCTGAATAGAAATTCTGGTGATAGAGTATCTGAAGGCGCTTATGTGGATCTTACTTGTAGTCATGTTGTTAAAGTTAAACGCGGTAAAAAATATGCGCTTAGTGTGACTACAGGACAGTGGAATAAAGAACAAGTAAAGGCCTTTATAGACTTCAATGCTAATGGAAGCTTAGCTGATGTAGGGGAGTTGGTATACCAACCTGCAGCTGCACTTATAAATCATTTAGATAGTATTTACATTCCTCAAAATCTTCAGGTTGGAAAAACTTACAGATTGCGTATTCGAAGTGATTTTAATGCAATTGGGACAAACCCTTGTAACACACTAAATTACGGACAAACAGAAGACTATACATTGTATATAGAACCCGATTTTATGCCTTTGTTTGCTGTTTCGCCAAAAAGAGTGTGCCCAAATACAGTTGTGAGTATAACGGATTCATCCGACTATACTGGATTTGACTATGTTTGGTCATTCGGTGCTTCAGCTATTCCTCAAACTGCTTTAGGAAAAGGCCCACATTTGGTCAGATATACTCAGCCTGGTTATCCAAATATTGTGTTAACGATAGATGGCAAATCTTCAGTATTAGACAGTGCCCTAAAAATTGAAACACCTCCTAATATTGGTATTCAAATTTTAGGTTCTGACTCTAATCGCTGCAATGGTCAAAGATTGGTATTACAAGTGAACGACTTAAATAGTACAAATGCACAATACCAATGGTATTATAAAGGTTTAGCCATCAAAGACTCCATTAAACAACAATTAAGGTTGCCTGCTATGGCGCTTAAAGACAGCGGATGGTATTCTGTAGTTGCTACCAGTTTCTGTAATGATACAGCTTTCAAATTCATTAAAGTTCATCCGAATCCTAAGGCTCAATTTACAGTCAATGATACCACCCAGTGTTTTAAAGGACACTTATTTATTTCCAATAATCAAAGCAGCCTTAGCAAGGGTAGCATGAAGTATCAATGGACCTTTGCTGACGCCTTTAAAGACACAGCAAAAAATACTCAACATGCCTTTAATAGCAAAGGCCTTTATTGGGTAAAATTAAAAGTTAGTTCAAGTCAAAATTGTACAGACTCAGTGAAACAAAGCTTACAAGTTTATGAACAAGCTAAAGCTGATTTCGCAATTAGTTCCGCATCTGCTCAGTGCTTTAAGGGTCATCAATTCAATCTGCTCAATCAATCAAGCATTAGCTCGGGTACTTTAAATTATACTTGGTTATTTGGTAATCAAACTGGCTCTAATGCCACACACATTAATGGATTGAAATACCCTGCATATGATTCTGTTTACAACATTAAACTCATAGCGAATACAATCAATGGCTGTGTCGATACGATTAATAAATCAGTTCGTTTATGGCCACAACTAAAATGGCAAATTAGGGCCAATGATTCTATTCAATGTTTTAAGCAAAATCAATTTGTATATACCAATAACAGTTCATTGCCTTTTGGTACATATACATTGAACTGGGATTTCGGAGATGGGAACTTTAGTGGACTTAAAACCCCAAGTAAAAAGTATTCAGCAATAGGGATATACACCAACAAAATATACAGTACTAGCAATTATAATTGCAAAGACACATTGCTTTATCCAGTCAAAGTGATTGCATCGCCTCAAGCTCAATTCACAGTCAATGATAGTACTCAGTGTATTGATCAACAAGCCTTTGTATTAAATGATGTGTCTACTTATCAGGGTAATTATTCACGTTTCTGGTACCATCCTAACTTAAATGCCAGCAGTGGTTCAAGTATAAACATTCAATATCCAGACACTTCATACAAAACCATAAGATTGGTAATTTTAGCCGATAACTTTTGTGCTGATACTGCTGTTAAAAGGGTTTATGTTGCACCTTTGCCATTGTTCAATCTTTGGCACAAAGATTCAGTTTGCTTAAACGACACCATTCAATTAGTTGCTCAACCTTGCATATATAATTATAGTTGGACAGTAGATCAATCTGTTGTTGGCAATGCTTGCCAATTGACATATACTGGTCAAAGAAAAGGTTGGCATGATATAATAATTAAAGCCACTTCCGTATATGGTTGTGTCAGTTCAATTACTAGCAATAAAGCCTTTAATGTGCTTGCTTTGCCTGAGGTTAAAATTCAAGATTCCATTGGATTAAATGAACCAAATCTATACTTAGCATTTAAAGATATCAGTCCTGGCAATATCATCAATCGTTGGTGGTATTTTTCAAATGGTCAAACTGGTAGTAATCAGAGAGAAAGTATAGTATCCTACGACTCAGATACGATTTCTGTTAGCCTTAAAATTGAAGATGTAAACCATTGCGTAAACCTATCAACTTTAAAATACCAATACCCATTAAACCTATATGCGCCTAACATGTTTACACCTAACAATGATGGCTTAAACGATGTATTTAAGGTATACGGACTATTGCGTTTCAATGATTTTAAAATGCGTATTTACGATCGTTGGGGCGGTCTAGTATTTGAGAGTAATGATCCAAAATTAGCGTGGACAGGGGAGTACAATCAGATTCCAGTACCAACTGGATCGTATTTATACATTATCAATTACACCAATAGCAACAATACAAAAGGGGAACTAAAAGGAACCGTAAGTTTAAAAAGATAGTGGACAGTTCAATACTTTTAGATTTACACCGCACAAGTATGCCTTATGGGAAATACAAAGGTATACTCATCAAACAGCTTCCCATGCATTACTTAGAATGGCTATATCAATCTAAAAACATGCCACAAGGCAGATTAGGGATGTTATTGCACACCATGTATGAAATTCGTTTAAATGGATTAATGGATTTATTGAACCAGGTGACTAAAAATTAGTATGCCTTTTTCAAATCAAACACAACCGATCCTTCATGGAATTTTAGGTGGTCTTTGCTGATGATGTCTACAGAAAAAATCCTTACAGTATCAGGCTGATGATAGATTAATTGTATGGCTTCATTTTTAAAAAGCCATTCACCAAATTTGTGTTTGTTGGCTAATTCTAGATGGTACTCAAAGGTTTGATCTTTATTAAAGGTCAAAACATCGTCTTTACCAACTGGAATGAAAATAGAAGTGTCTTTTTTAATACTGATGTATTTCCACCTGCCTATAAGACCTTCTTGCTCAGTTTGTGAATGACAAGCTATAAGACTCAAACTAAACAAGCATAAACCAACTATGGTATTAACGTTTGTCCATTTCATCGCGAATTTGAGCAGCTTTAAGGTAATCTTCATTGCGCAATGCTTCTTCTAGCATTTCCTCAAGTTCATCTATAGATTTTGAACTTAATGCAGAGTGATCAAGTTGTTCGCCTACATTCGGAATACCAGCATCATCGTCTCTTCCTGGTTTTTGAACATAGCCTTCATCTATTTCAATTCCGGCAGCCTCTAGCACTTCTTCTGTGGTATAGATTGGGCAATTGAAACGAACTGCGATGGCTATAGCATCACTGGTCCTACAATCAATTTGAGTTTGAGCATCAGTGGTATCTACAATCAATTGAGCATAAAATATGCCCTCTTTAATTTGATAAATAAAAACTTCGCTAACAGTAAAATCTAATTTCTTAGATAAACTGAGAAACAAATCATGGGTAAGTGGTCTGTCAACTTCAATACCCTCTAATGGTATGGCTATGGCCTGAGCTTCAAAAGGTCCAACGATTATAGGCAATTTACGGTCACCATTCACTTCAGCCAGAATTAAGCTGTAAGAACCTCCTTTTTGAGATGGGGCAATACCGTATATGTCTAACTCGATTTTTTTCAATGCTCTTAGGCTTTTACAGCCGTTAATAATTGAGGTAATACTTCGAAGGCGTCACCAACGATACCATAATCTGCTGCTTTAAAAAATGGGGCTTCTGGATCTTTGTTAATGGCAACAATAACCTTGCTGCTACTAACACCAGCTAAGTGCTGAATAGCGCCAGAGATACCTATAGCAATGTATAAATTTGGTTTAATGGTTATACCTGTTTGACCAACGTGTTCACTGTGTGGTCTCCAACCCATATCGGATACAGGTTTAGAGCAGGCTGTAGCAGCGCCTAAGGCTTGAGCTAAGTCTTCAACCATGCCCCAGTTTTCAGGGCCTTTCATGCCTCTACCTGCAGAAACAACAATCTCGGCTTCTGTTAAAGGTATTTTACCACTTGATTTGTGAGTAGATTCAATTTTGGTCTTAGCTTGAAATGCATCTGCCGCTTGTGTTTGAACACTGATGCTACATGGCTTGCTGATTAAGTCTGTGCTATTGGGAGTTAATGCAATAATCTTATTAGCGTTTTCAAGCTTTACATAAGCATAACCTTTGCCAGAGAAGACACTGCGTTTTACCACAAAACCATTGCTATTGTCTGGATAGGCAATAACATTACTAGCAAAAGCAGCATCCATATGAACTGCAACCCTAGGAGCCAAAGATTTGGCTTCATAGGTATTAGCAAATACTAATGTAGATAAGCCATTTTCTTTTGCCACTTTAGCAATTGCTTGAGCGTATTGTTGTGCGTCGAATGCATGAATACCTTCAATCACTATTAGTTTCTCTACGCCATATTGAGCTAATTTTTCTGCTTCACTGGCATTAGGAGAACCAACGCATATAGCGGTAATTGGTCCGTTTTGAATAGTGGCTGCATAAGAGGCAGCTTCTAATATGGCTTTTTTAAATTGGCCGTCGGCGTTTTCTGCGTATATTCCTGTCATGATAAATTAGGCAATGATTTTAGCTTCGTTTCTTAGAATGTCTATAAGTTGACCTGCATTGGCGGCGTCAATTAATTTAACGGCTTGTTTGGCAGGTGGGTTTTCGAATTTTTGATGGGTGATTACTTGAGCAGATGAACTTACTTCAACCACTTGAAGAGGCTTAGTTCTTGCCGCCATAATACCTTTCATATTAGGGATCCTTGGTTCGCACAAATCTTTTTGTGAGCTAGCAACTACCGGAAGCGCAACGCTAACAGCTTGTCTGCCACCATCAATATCTCGTTCAAAGGCCATTTGTCCGTTTTCAAATTCAACCTTAGTACAAACATTAACAGAAGGCCAATCTAAGTAGGCGCCTAATAAACCGCATATTTGGCCACCGTTATAATCAATGCTTTCTCTGCCTGTTAAGACTAAATCATAGGCATTGGCTTTAACAATGTGGCTTAATTGTTCTGCAACAAATTGAGCGTCTCTTGGCTCTGCATTGATTCTTATCGCATCATGAGCACCAATTGCAAGTGCTTTTCTGATAACGGCGTCAGTATCCGCTAAACCAACAGTTGCAACAGTAACAGTGCCACCATGCTTTTCAGTTAATTCAAGGGCTTTGGTTAATGACAATTCATCATAAGGGTTGATAATGAACTGAACGCCTTGCGTATTTAAAGCAGTATCGTTGTTTGTAAATGTAATTTTAGTGGTGGTATCAGGGACCACGCTCATGCACACTAGAATTTTCATGAAGAATATTTTTTGCAAAAATAAGTATAAAATGTCCGAAGAAAAAATGAGTTTTGCAAAGTAATGCACAGGGTCCAATGAACAGGAAAGAAAGCCTTATTCAACTATTAAATCAATCGCCAAATGACATCTTTTTAAACTATGCATTGGCCATGGAATTGCTTTCTGAAGGCCAAGCATCAGAAGCCATAGCAAAGTTAGAATGGATAAGGCAGAATGCCCCAGACTATCTTGCTACCTACTATCAATTGGCTGCTTTATACCAAACATGCGATAGAGATAAGGCCATTGAAGTTTACCATTTAGGGATTGCTCTAGCGAAGGCTCAAGGCAATGTTAAAACTGAAAAAGAACTGAGCAGTGCACTTGAATTATTTGAATTTGAATAAGATGAATTTTAACAGTAAAAATCCACACTATAAAAAAGACACATTGACTAAAATGAGTCAAAACCACTTTATGCATTCTGTAGGCATTCAAATGATGGATGTTCAAGAAGGCATGGTAGTAGCGCAATTAAACGTGCTCGATGCTCACAGACAACAAAGCCTGGTGGTGCACGGTGGTGTTACAGCTACCATTGCTGATATTGCCATGGGTTTTGCGGCGTATACCTTAGTCGAACCCAATCAAAGTACAGTTACATCTGATTTGAGTGTTCATTATTTAAAGCCAGGCAAGGGCAGTATTTTAGAAGCAGTTGGCAAAGTCATTAAAGCAGGACAATACCTTTATTATTGTGAATGTGATATTTACTGTTTTGAGCCTTCAGAACCTAAGGTATTAATAGCAAGAGCTCAAGCTACAATGTGTGCAGTACCAGCTTAACTACCACTTTTTAACAAGCGGAATTATACGGCCTCTTCCAAAGGATTTGCTTGATACCCTTAAAACAGGAGGGGCTTGGAAACGTTTGTACTCGCTGTTCTTTACTAAATTTAACACTTTAGCAACGGTTGCGGCATCATGTCCTAATGCAATGATTTCATCGTTGCCGAGTTGCTTTTCAATGTGTAAGTATAAGATGGCATCTAAAAAATGATACTCGGGCAGAGAATCGCTGTCTTTTTGGTCGGGTCTTAATTCTGCACTGGGCGCTTTGTGAATAATTGACTCTGGAATACGATTGGCTTTTGAATTAATAAACTGAGCCAAGGCGTATACTTGTGTTTTGTATACATCGCCAATGGCACTTAAACTGCCGCACAAATCACCATATAAGGTTGAATACCCTACAGATAATTCACTCTTATTACTGGTATTGATTAAAATGTGACCAAACTTATTGCTTAGAGACATTAACAAATTGGCCCTTGTTCTGGCTTGAATATTTTCTTCAGCTAAACCTATTGGTAAACCGTTGTATAAAGGATCTAAGACCTTATCATAGGCATCAATGATAGTGGCAATTGGCAATTGAAAATAGGGATTGCCCAGTTGTTGACTTAAAGTCATTGCATCCTTAACACTGCCTTCACTGGAATATTTTGATGGCATTAATACAGCTGTCACATTTTCTGCACCAATGGCATCGCTCAATAAAGCCTGAACTACCGCTGAATCTATTCCTCCAGAAGACCCTAACAAGGCTGTTTTAAATCCATTTTTTTGAAAATAATCCTTTAATCCAAAAATAAGTGCATTGTAAATTTCTTCTATACTATTGATTGTGGTTTCCTCAACTGGGCTTATGTGATTGGTATCTACTGTATAAATAGCCTCATCAAATGCTTTAGCTTGCCAACACATTTCTCCCTTAGCATTGAATAACATAGAACGACCATCAAAAATTAAATCAGTATGGGCTCCAACTTGGTTGACATAAATCAATGGTTTATTAAACCCCAAGGCAGCGCGTTTAAGGGTATCATATCGTTCTTCCTGCTTGTGCTGATTAAAAGGAGAGGCCGATAAATTAATAACGACATCGGGATTCAATGCACTTAAAGCAGAAAGTGGGTTGTGTTTGTATTTGAAGTCGTTGGCATCAAACCATAAATCTTCACAAATGGTGATTGCTACTTGATTGCCGTTGATCTTGACCAATTCAAATTGAGTGTTAGGCTCAAAGTATCTCGATTCATCAAATACATCATAAGTGGGCAAGAGGGTTTTGTGAATGGTATGAGTTAAATGCCCTCCTTGTAAAACACAGGCTGAGTTATACAATTGACGACCCTCAGCTTGCGCATTAAAAGTTGGTGAACCAATGATGATGGCTATCTTCTTACTGTAAGGAAGCAGATAGTGAATGACACTTTGACAATCTTCCACAAAACTTTTGTGGTTGAGTAAATCATCTGGCGGATAGGCACAAACCGCTAACTCACTAAAAACAATCAGTTCAGAACCTTCGCTTTGAGCATGCTCAATAGCAGAAACTATAGCCGCAAAATTACCTTTAAAATCACCAATAGTGAGATTGATTTGCGCTAAGGTAATTTTCATGCTTTAAATGAATTAAAAGAAGAAACCAATTTCTAAGCCTAAAACATTATTGATCATTTTAGATTTTTTATCTCTTAACATGTCTGTGAATCCATTGTTGAATCTAAGTCCACAATAGAAACTGGTATTGCCACTTAAATTGTACTCAATCCCAGCCCCTAAAATCATCGACGCTCTTAACACACTCACATTATCAGAGTAATTTTTGAAATCAAATTGATTGTTAGACACATCATTGGGATTGAACTTTTCATCAATAGGGAAATTACTGGCAGGGTTTTCTAATGAATTGGCCATCACCCCAACATTTTTGGAAATAAGGAAACCTGGAGCAATACCAAATTGACCCCAATATCTGAGCAAATTGTTTTCCTTTGTTCTGAATTTGAACATCAATGGAATTTCAATGTATTTTAAATTGTATTTGTAACTGATTTGGTTGAATGAATCGCCATTCTTTAATAACAATCCAATAGAATCTGGTCTAAGTTTCATGTTATTGGTCATGTTGGTAATATTAAGTTCTGAACTAAAATAATAGTTAGTGCCTATTGCATAATCTGCCATAACCCCAAATGAGTATCCTAAGCTCATGCCATTCTTTTGTACATTGGTGGTATTGCTCTTTACCCAATCAAAACCAGGTATCACTTTAAAGCCTACTCTAAAGTCTCTGTTGTCTTGAGCGATGGCCATTTGATTAAAAAAAACCATGAGACCCAATAAAAAAATAGGTTTAAACGTTGTTTTCATGTTCTTAATGAATTTTATTTGCACAAAAATGAATAAAAAATTTTTAAAAGCGGTTATAGTTGGAGCTTGTTGTTCTCTGATCTTTTTCACATCGTGTCAGAAAAATAGACTTGATGTAGATGTGAGCCATATACAAGTTGAACTTACTATTCAAAGGTTTGAACAAGATTTATTTAATAACCAATTAACAGACACCAGCAAATGTTTTAAGGATTACCCTTATTTTTATGAGGATTACACTAGGGGTATACTCGGTTTTTCAGGTTCAAATGCTGAGGTTTTTAATCAGTTAATGATGTATAAAACGGATGTTAATGCTAAAAAATTGTACCAATGGGTAAATGATCAATACAAAGATTTTACGCCTTATAAAACAGCATTAACCGATGCTTATAAACACTTTAAATTCTATTTTCCAGATGAAAGTATTCCAAAAATCATTACTTACACCAGCAATTTTAGTTTTTATATGAATCCTGTTGGTCAAGATTACATTGGTATAGGCTTAGATATGCACTTAGGTAAAGATTTTAAAGTGTATGATCAAACCAATATTGAATTGTACTGGCGCAAAATGTTGATCCCAGAAACAGTAGTGCCATTTCATATGATTGCTCACGCCAATGATTTATTCATGCATACCAATAAAGGTTACAACTTTACTGATGAAATGATTTATCAAGGCAAATTGCTTTATTACTTAGATGCCATGATGCCTCAATTGGAAGACCATTTTAAAATTGCTATGACTCCAGAAGAATTAGAATGGTGTCGAAAAGAAGAACACAATATTTGGTCATTCCTTGTAAAAGAAAAATACATTTATAGCACCAATAAAAGGCAATATGAAAAATTGTTAAAGGAAGGACCAAGAACGGTTTTGAGTGGAGTGCCTGAACAAGCACCTGCTATGATTGGTAAATACATTGGTTGGATGGCTGTTAGAAAATACATGAATGAGCATCCAGATGTTGATTTGAAAACTTTAATGTTGAACAGCAATGCGCAAAGCATTCTTCAAGAAAGTGCCTATAAACCCTAAACCAATTATTGCCTATATTTTGAATACAGTTAAATGCTATTCAAATACTCAATAGGAATAAAGACTGGAAGATCCAGGCCTTACAAAGTATTTTAACTTAAAAACTTATAATAAATACTGAGACTCATTCGCCAATTTGCTTAAATTGACTGGTACTACACCGCTTTCTTCACAAACCAAACCGCCCGCTAAATTAGAGAGTTCTGCCATGGTTTTCATGTTTATGCCACAGGCTAAACACAGAGCTGCAACACTGATCACAGTGTCACCGGCGCCACTTACATCTGCAATATTGCGAATATGAGCAGGAATGAATTCAAAGTGAGTATGATCAGTTACCATAACACCATCTTCACTTAATGTCACCATAGTCATTTTATTGCCCAAAGTTTGATGAAGTGCCATCACTAAAGTTTGTAAATTGGCTTTATCTTTAAGATTCAAATCGCTGTTTAAACCTTCTTTTAATTCTTTTAAATTGGGCTTAAATAGAGTCACATTTTGATACAACAAGAAATTGTTTTTCTTTGGATCTACTGCAATTGGCTTATTGGCTTTTAGGGCAATATCAATCAATACTGGGATATTGTTTTGAGTCAATACACCTTTGTTGTAATCTTCTAAAATAACCACATCACAATCGTTAATATGTTGAGAAAAGGCTTCTATTAAAGCCAAATTTTCTTGTTCAAGCACATCGTGAGTTTGCTCATGATCCAATCTCAACAATTGATGTTTATTGCTGATAACGCGGGTTTTAGTAGTGGTTTTTCTGGTGGTCGATCTTACAATAGCAGAACTTGTCATACCTTGTTGGGCTAACAATTGCATTAATTCTTCGCCTTCTTGATCTTGACCAATCACTGAACACAAAATAGGTGTAGCTTGTAAAGCTTGAATGTTTACTGCAACATTGGCCGCACCGCCTAAACGCATATCTCTTTGTTCAATATTAACAACAGGAACAGGCGCTTCAGGTGATACTCTATCCACTTTGCCTATGATGTAGGCGTCAACCATAACATCACCTACTATAAGGACTTTTTTATTTTTAAACTGATCTAATAGGGCGTGCATAATTATGATAACAAACTTAAACCTTCTTTCATTCTATCCATGGCTTTGATGAGATTTTCTTCGCTTGTAGCATACGATAATCTAATACAGTTATCGTTTCCAAAAGCTGAACCTGAAACAGTCACTAAATACACTTGATTCAATAAAAACATACAAAGGTCTTGAGAATTACGTATCACATGACCTTGATATTGTTTTCCAAAATAAGCACTGATGTCTGGAAACAAATAAAAGGCACCTGGTGGTAAACTCAATTTGATGCCAGGGATGGCTTTTAAGCGCTCATAACAAATATCTCTACGCTTTTTAAAGGCATCACGCATTTGATAAGTAGGCGTAAGATCACCATTCAAAGCTGCAATAGCCGCTTTTTGAGCAATGGCATTGGTGCCACTGGTGAATTGACTTTGAAGCTTTTCGCATGCAAAAGCAATGGCTTTGGGCGCTCCAATATAACCAATGCGCCATCCGGTCATTGAAAAGGCTTTAGAGACGCCATTCACTGTAATTGTTCTGTTGATTAAACTTCCAAAGCCAGCAATGCTATGGTGTTTGCCTTCAAAATTAATATGCTCATAAATCTCATCACTGATGATAAAAATCTCAGTATGGCGTTCAAACACTTCAGCCAAAGCCTTTAACTCGTCGTATGAATAAATCATGCCACTCGGATTATTAGGGCTGCTAAACATGAACAATTTGGTTTTAGGGCTAATGGCCTTTTCAAGTTGCTCTGCAGTGATTTTATAGTCAGATTCAACTGTAGTATCAATGTAAATAGGTACACCTTGAGCAAATTGTACCATGTCTGCATAGCTTACCCAAAAAGGTCTAGGAATAATGACTTCATCACCAGGATTTACCAAAGACAGAACGGTATTCATTATGGCATTTTTAGCGCCTGTACTCACAACAATCTGATCGGTTTGGTAAGTTAATTGATTCTCTCTTTGAAACTTCTGAACAATGGCTTCCTTTAAATCAGGAATACCTGCTACAGGTGTATAAAAAGTAAAATTTTGATGGATGGCATCAATGGCCGCTTGTTTAATATGATCAGGGGTAAAGAAATCTGGTTCCCCAAAACTTAAACTGATCACGTCTTTGCCCTCAGCTTTGAGTGTTCTACCGAGCTTAGCCATAGCTATGGTCTCTGATTCTGAGATCCATGATAGTCTTTCGGCGAGTGGGTAATTAGGTTGATTTTGATTCAAAATATATTTCGCAAAATGCAAACCTATTTAAAAGGAGACTAAAACCGATAAATAATTGTACAATCTTCGATTGGATTGCCTTATTTTCTATACAATTTAAGATTTTGTGTACTTGCGTTTGCGGTACCAAGCATTGCTTACGCCAAATACCAATACTAATAGCACTGGCATTAGCGTATTAAACAATTGCCAATACTGTTTTTCGCTTAACCACTCAGAATCGGTCTTAGGATTGTTAATACGTGCTTTATCCAAAAGTCTTAACTGTATTTCTTTTGTGCGAATATCAATTAATCCACTCTCATCAAAGAGGTAGTCAAAACAATTCAACAAGAATTTTTTATTAGCGAATTGACGACCGGTTTCTCTGTCAAAACCTAAAGGGTAGACTTCACCAGTACTGCGTTTGACATAATTCAATCCGATATCACCATCAGCAATAACAATCATACTGTTGTTAACGGACTCCTTGACAGGAAATTCATATTGTTTATCAGGACGTCTGAAGTTAGATTTGAATTCACCTTCTAACAAGACGCCAACCACTTGATTGCCTGATTTAAAAGACTCCAAATAGGAGCGGTTAAACGTATTAGCTACTATGCCCAAATCAACAAATGCAGGCGCATCTTGCATTTTAGTCTTATCAGAACTCAATAACAGATTAGTGACTTTTAATTGTTTGCGAGCTATAGGCTTAAGTGTGCCAGTATAACGGCCCCAAACCACTTCTAAATTTTTAATTATTGGATGTTCCTGACCTTTAAAAGCGAAAACAGGGTAGTAGACCCATGGAAACGGTACCATTTGCCCAGGTCTGCTTGGGTCGTTTAAAACGATGTTATTACACTGCAAATCCATTAAGAGATTAGAATTTAATCTAACGCCATAATTGAATAACATGGTTCTTAAATACTCATTGTTGTAATCGGGAAAAAAGGCTTTGGTTTGTCTGCGAAGACTATCGTGTTCAGCTTGAATTGGATCAACCATCCAAATGGTTTTACCACCATTCATAATGTATTGATCTAATATATACGCTTCATCTTTTTGGTAAGGGATTGTGGGTTTTACAATCACTACACCGTCGTACATTTTTAATAAATCTAATGATTTACTAACAATCATCTTACCCAAAGAATCATAGTCTTGAGTCGCCTCAGTTAAGTAGATGAATTGCTTCAAATAATTCTCGTCAGCTAAATTAAAGAACACTCTATCTATGCTGTAATTCTCGCTCAATGATGACAACAAGCCATCTGTTTGGGCAGCTTCAGCTTCACCATGACCAAATAAAAAAGCAATTTTCTTAGGCTTTTGATTGATGCATTTGCGAATGGCGTTGGCAATCTCATATTCCAAACCTTCAATGGATTTATTGATGGCAGTTTCTTCGGCTCTACCCATTTCAGTATTCAAAAGATTCACCACATATTCTTTGTTAGCACCATAAGACACCTCTGCTGCTGGCAATATCAAATTGCGCTTTTGTTGATCTGCTCCAATCTCAATGTCATTATAATATTGAATGCCTTTGTTGTTGAGTTGTTTGATGATCTCTGCCTTTTCTTTGTCGTCTTTATCTTTAAAAACATTCACAAATTCAAAGTCAATTTTATTGCCACTCATGTCTCTGAATTCAGTCAACATGTCTAAAGTAGCTGTTCTTAAACGCTTGAATTTGGAAGATAAATTATCGCCTTCTAAGTAAACTTTAAAGAATAATCTGTCGTTGACTTTTTTTGCCAATTGAACAGATGTATTAGATAGTGTGTAGCGCTTTTCTTTAGTTAAATCAAATTTCTTATAGTATTGACTGGCTAGCACATTAGCCACAATAATGACCAATAGCAACAAGGCTAATTCAATAAAGGATTGTTGCTTTACGCTTCTTTTGTTGGGCTTGTTGTTTACCATTTGCGACTGTTAAAAATAATTTTAGTTAACCAAATAAAGAGGGTAATGAAAGATATAAAATAGACGATGTCTCTGGTATCAATAACACCTTTGCTAATGTTGCGATAATGATAGTCAATGCCCATCCATTCAATGAAAAAATTGTTGTCCTTGATCACATTAAAGGCGCCCAAATAGTCAAAAGCCGTGTAGAAAAAGAAGCATAAAAACATGCTGACTATGAAAGATACTATTTGGTTGTCTGTGATCACACTCGCGAATAACCCAATGGCAATATAGGCTGCACTTAATAAAATCAAACCAATATAACTGCCCCATATTGCACCAGTATCAATATTGCCTGCAGGGACAGCTAAAGTATGGATGGTGTAGTAATAGGTGAGGGTTGGCAAAATTGAAAACACAACAATGAGCAGGCCAGCCAAATATTTACCCAATATGATTTCCAAATCAGTAACGGGTTTGGTGCTCAAGGTTTCGAATGTGCCAGTCTTTTTTTCTTCACTGAATGACCTCATCGTAATAGCTGAAATCAAAAAGATAAAAATGATTGGGGCCAAATCAAACAAAGGGTCCATGTTCGCATAGCCATTGTCTAACAAATTGGTTTCTTTAAATATCCATAAGAATAGGCCGTTCGCAATCAAGAACACTACGATTACAATAATGGCTATGAGTGAACTTAAAAACCCTCTTAATTCTTTAACAAGTATACTCCACATGGTTTTATTTGGTTACAGTTTTAAATACTTCTTCGAGTGTTTGTTCTATCAATTTAATTTCAGTTAAAATGAGATCTTGCTCAACAGCAAATTTGAACACTTCAGATTTAAGCCCTTCAATCTCAGTGCTTACTTGAACCAAGTAGGTGAAATCTTGTAAATGACTTACTTTGCCTTTTAATGCTAATGCATTGATTTGAGTTGGTGACAAAGCTTTATTAAATGTAAATTGAACAGCTTGACTAGCGCCAAACATGTGCTTCAATTCACTGGGTTGGCCATTGGCCACAATCACACCCTTATTGATGATCATAACGCGTGTACACATAGCCTCTACTTCTTGCATGATATGGGTAGACAATAGCACTGTTTTTTCTTTGCCAATATTGGTGATCAAATTTCGAATTTCAGCAATTTGATTGGGATCAAGGCCACTTGTAGGTTCATCTAAAATCAATACTTTAGGGTTGTGAATAATGGCTTGAGCCAAACCAACACGTTGTCTGTAACCCTTTGACAATTGCCCTATTTTTTTATGGCGTTCCAAAGTAAGACCTGTTAATTCTATCATGTCATCAACCCTTTGTTTTTTGTTCGAGAGTTTATAAATCGACGCTACAAATTCCAGGTATTCTTTTACATACATGTCTGTATACAAGGGATTGTGCTCAGGCAAATAGCCAATCAATTTTCTGACTTCAATGGCATTTTCCTCCACATCTAATCCGTTGACAAAAGCTTTACCAGAACTAGGCGGAATATACCCTGTAAGAATTTTCATTGTAGTGGTTTTTCCTGCGCCATTAGGCCCCAAGAATCCAACAATTTCGCCACTATTGATATTGAAATTCAAATCATCAATGGCTTTTTGTTGTTTGTACAACTTGCTGAGGTGTTCTACTTGTATAGACAAATCCAATTAAATTTATGCGAATTTAAGTTAAATTGACCGGGATTGGCTTATAGTTTACAAACAGTTTCTTAGGGGTGTTCAATTTTCCAAACTGATAAGCCAGATACTGTTTTAAGAAGACGTTTGTTCGGAATATGATCCAAAAGGTAGCGCTTGGTATGAGCAGACGTATCAATTAATAAATAATCAATACCAAAAGCACTCATATCTCTTTTCCAAGTACCATTGCCATTGTTTTCAAATAATTCTTCTGCGTGTTCAAATGAAAAGCCTTTGGTATGCGTAAAATAAAACCATACACAACCTGAAACATCTGGACCCACCAAACAATGTTCACTGTGGTTTAAATATTGGGTGAGCGTATCTCGTTGAGCACGATCAATAAAAGCCGCTGGTATATCTAAATGAGGGGCCTGCCATCTGTTAGGGACAATTCTATAATAGGCCCAAATAGCATTTGAAAGGCATAAAATACTCAAATACAACAGTGGTTTATTGGTGTTTTGCAATAAAGTAATCACCAACAATAGCATCACAGGTAAAATGGCCATGAAATAATAACTGTGATCGTGCATGCGTTCTATTGCCAAGGCATAAAACAATACAAATCCGAGCATTTGCCATTTGATGGTTTGCTTTAAGTAGTAAGGCTTGTGTTTGATGCCAAAAGCCAACAAAATAAAGGCAACAAACAATGGCCATCCGAGTAACAATTCAGGCCAATCTGAGACTATATTTTTAAAAACAGTCTTGAGGATTGCAGCAAAGCCAATGGGTTTAATCCACAAACCAAATTCTTTTAGATTATTGACTTGAGTGAGTTGATCTGCATGCCAATACCATACGCCAACACCTAATAACACAAAAAGGGCAGGGTACAGGAAAAAACCTATTGATCGCTTATTCGCAATTAACCACCAATTTGACAAAGGTATAATTAAAAATTGAGGCTTAATTAAACCACATAACAAAGCACTTAAACTGGCCAATAAAACCCATAAAAATGATGTTTTTGGCTCAGTCATCGCTAATTGAGCTCTCCATGCCAACAAAGCGAAGCACAAGGCTAAGTTATCAGGCATGGCATTAATACTGTCATAATAAAATTGTGGGATAGTGAGTAATAACAAAGCGCCCAAAACTGCCTGAATCCAATCAATACCCAAAAACAAGAATATGCTGTACATTAGCAACATAGCCACACTAAAGATCACCAATGCATAAGTTCGGGCAGATTGATCATTGAAACCAGTCAGCTTTGACCACTGAGCCAAGCCCCACTCATACAATGGAAAATGAGAACCTGTTATCCCATTTGTGGCATTGCGTCTATCAATACTCGGTGCCATTAAACTGCCATCGCCCTCGTGCATATTTCTACTCATGGCCATGGTATTGCACTGACGCCAAACATGGTCACCACAGGGAGGTAAGCTTAAAAAAGGTAAATGTAACAGCGTATTCAGCAGTATAAAAAAACTTAAAACCGCTATGTTAAGAGGAGGCCTCAACTGTGTTTGATTTTGAGTTTAAATTGATTGACCAAATCTCTAAAGGCATCTGACTCATTCGCTAATTCAGCATATTGTTCAGATGGGGTATAGGCCATTGCTGTTAATTCTTGGGTTTCATCTATTTGAAACAACAATTGCAATTGATTTTGTCTGAAGTATTGTCTGATATAGGCTTGCCATTCAATCTTGGTTTCTCCAATCAACTCTTCTTGTTGCTTACTCATTTTAACCACTATGTCTTGACCTTGAATAATTGGATCTAAGAGTTTGATCAATGCCACCAATGAGAGTTTTTGTTTAGCAGCGAATTCAGAGAATGCCTGCTTAAGTGACTCAATGCTCAAAGGGATTGCAGCAGTGGTTTCTGGCTCAAGTTTAGTCACTAGCTCAGGAATAACTTGTTCAACTTGTAATACCTCAGGGATATCTTCTGAAGCTTCTAGTATTTCTGCACTTTGAATTTGTATGGGTTGTCCTGTTTGCCTTTTAGGGATTTTAGGCAATTTTAAATCTTGACTGGCTAAGTCTGGAGGTTTAATGGCGTGAACAGGTAAGACGGGTGATTTAGCAGGCTGTTGTTGTTTCTGCCTTAAATACTCATCACTTTTTTTTTTAATTCCTCAAGGGTTACTGCCGCATTAATTTGACTTCTAATGTGACACAGTTTCATGAGGGCTAGCTCTATGTGTAACCTAGGATTTTTAGAGTTTTTGTAGTCAACATCAAACTGGTTGTTGATGTTCAGTGCATTTAATAAAAAACTTAAATCACAGCTTTGGCTTTGGGCTTCGTATTTAGACTTGTGCGCTTCGCCAACATCTAACAAATGGGCAGTCGCTTTGTCTTTACATACCATTAGGTTTCTAAAGTGTTCGCTTAATCCATTTAAGAACAATTGTCCATCAAAACCTTTGTTTAAGACTTCATCAAAATAAACCAAGACCTCTGAAATACTTTGATTTAATATGGATTGGGTGATTTTGAAATAATAGTCTCTATCTAAGATGTTTAGATTTTCAACGGCTTTATCATAAGTGATTTTGCCATTGCAATAAGACACCATTTGGTCAAACAAAGACAAACAATCTCTTAATCCGCCATCCGCCTTTTCAGCAATTAAATGAAGGGCTTCCTGCTCAGCTTCAACTTGTTCTTTGGCAGCAATACTTTGCAAATGCTCCACCATGTCTTTAATTTGAATGCGTTTGAAATTAAAGATCTGACATCTGGATAAGATGGTTGGTAGTATCTTGTGTTTTTCAGTGGTTGCTAAAATAAAGATGGCATATTTTGGCGGTTCTTCTAATGTTTTAAGAAAGGCATTAAAAGCCGCTGATGACAACATGTGCACCTCGTCTATGATATAAACCTTGTAGTTGCCAACTTGAGGGGGAATGCGGACTTGTTCATTCAGGTGGCGAATGTCTTCCACTGAATTATTACTAGCAGCATCCATCTCAAAAATATTAAAGGCATAGTCTTGATCTGCTTGATCGCCTTCTTTTTGATTGATTACTTTAGCCAGAATACGTGCACAAGTAGTTTTACCTACACCTCTGGGACCAGTGAATAAAAATGATTGTGCTAAGTGGTTGTTATTTATCTCATTCAACAAGGTATCAGTGACGTGTCTTTGACCAACCACATCATCAAATACAGAAGGTCTGTATTTTCTTGCCGATACAATGAAATTTTCCACTTTGAATCCGTTTGAAGCACAAAAGTAATTTAAAAAAACACCCAAAAAACCGTTGTTGATAAATTGCTTGAAACCTATTATCAATTCGGTGATTTTAAACGAGATAGCCTCATTTTACAAGCCTTATTAATGGCCTTGGTCACAAAAACAAGCTAAGCCCTTGCTTTTTATAAGGATTCGTTGTACATTTGCACCCCGCAAGAAATGGAGAACTTGCGATTTAACAGTAAAAAGTTATGTCAACTAAATTAAGATTACAGCGTCAAGGACGCAAAAAAAGAGCCTACTACTACATTGTGGCGGCAGATTCACGTGCTCCGAGAGATGGTAGATTTATTGAAAGAATTGGTGATTACAACCCTAATTCCAATCCTGCAACAATCAACTTAGATCTTCAAAAAGCAGTGAAGTGGTTAGACAACGGTGCTATCCCTACGGATACCGTTCGTGCTATTCTATCTTACAAAGGTGCTATGATGTTACACCACTTACATGGTGGCGTTAACAAAGGTGCCTTCTCATTGGAAGAAGCTGATGCAAAATTTGCAAAATGGCAAGCAGACAAAGATGCTAAAATTCAGTCTAAGAAAGACACATTAGCAACTGCTAAAGCTAAATCAGCCTCTGAAAGACTTGAAGCTGAAGCGAAAGTTAAAGAAGCAAGAGCTGCTGCAATTGCTGCTAAACTTGCCGCTGCTGAAGCTGAAGCCAATGCTTCAACTGAAGAAATCAGTGAAACACCTGTTGCAACTGATGAAACTGCTGCAGTTGAAAATACTGATGCAGCTGCTGATGCACCTGAAACAACTGAAAATACTGAAGCTTAATACGCTTTTGTATGTTAAATAACAACATTCATTCAAGACCCACCCAACAGGTGGGTTTTGTTTTGAAGCCACATGGCTTCAATGGTCAATTGAAAATTCAACTCGAGGAAGACTTTATCCCTCAAGATTTTCTTTGCATAGAAATCCAAGATAAATTTGTCCCCTTTAAGATCAAACAATTCAATGCGCCTGCTGGCATAGTGACTCTAGAAGACATTACTAGTATTGAACAAGCAGAGGCCTTATGCAATTGTAAAATTTTAGATTTTGTAGACCAAGAACAAACAGAAAATAAAGGACTTGTAGGCTACAAACTCATTAATCACGCCAATGCTGAACAATATGACATTACTCAAATTCTAGAGTACCCCAATAACCTATTATTGGAATGCAGACATGGCTATAAATCTATTCTAATTCCTCTACACGAAGACTTAATTGTATCTGTTGACCACGAGGCGAAAACCATTGAAATGACTATACCTGAAGGCTTATTGGATTTATAATATGCGTATTGATATCATAACCGTTCAACCAGCTTTATTGGATGGCCCATTGAACCATTCTATGGTTAAACGTGCCCAAGACAAAGGCATGGCTGAAATCAACTTAATCAATTTAAGGGACTATGCCCTTAACCGATACGGTCAAGTAGATGACTACCCCTTCGGAGGTGGCGCAGGTATGGTATTGATGTGCGAACCATTAGCCAATGCTATTGAAGATTTAAAAGCGCAGCGCCAATACGACGACATAATATACACCACTCCTGATGGCCATACTTGGAACCAACAAATGGCCAATGCTATGTCGCTCAAGCAAAACATCATTATTTTGTGCGGCCATTACAAAGGCATAGACGAACGCATAAGAACCTTATATGTAACTCAAGAAATATCTATTGGAGACTATGTGTTAACTGGCGGTGAATTAGCTGCAGCCATCATGACCGATAGTATAGTGCGATTAATTCCTGGCGTTTTGGGCAATGAGGAATCCGCCTTAAGCGATAGTTTTCAGGACGGCTTATTAGCCCCCCCTGTATACACAAGACCTTCCGAGTTCAAAGGTTTAAAAGTACCTGATGTATTGTTGTCCGGTAATTTTAAGCTCATTGAAGAATGGAAATTGAATGAAGCTGAAAACAGAACAAAAATCAGAAGACCTGACTTATTAAAATGAAATTACAACTCAATAAACCCCTTATCGTATTTGACTTAGAAACAACAGGCATTAACACAGCCTTTGATAGAATAATTGAAATCTATTTGATCAAGATCCAAGCCAATGGTGAAAGAACTGATTTATACCAAAGATTCAATCCGGGTGTACCAATTCCTGAAGCGGCTTCAGCTGTTCACCATATATATGATGCCGATGTGGCCAATGAACCCAGCTTTAAAGATAAAGCCCATGATTTAATCGCCTTTATTGGACAATCAGATTTTGCAGGTTTCAATAGCAATAAATTTGATTTTCCTATGTTGGTTGAAGAGTTTTACAGAGCTGGTGTAGAGTTCGATATCAGCAAGCGTAAATTCATTGATGCTCAGAAGATATTTCACACCATGGAGCCTAGAAATTTAACAGCTGCTTATAAATTCTATTGCAACAAAGATTTGAACAATGCCCACAGTGCTAAGGCTGATACAGAAGCCACCTGGGAGATCATTCAATCTCAACTAGAAAAGTATGAGCAATTAGAACCCAATATTGACTATTTGCACCAATTCAGTGGTCAAAACAATTTAGCTGACTTAGCTGGTCGTTTGGTATACAATGCACAAAAAGAAGTGGTGTTTAATTTTGGCAAACACAAAGGCAAAACGGTTAAGGAAGTTTTCAGAACAGACTTTGGCTATTACGATTGGTTGATGAAAGGCGATTTTGCCCAACAAACCAAACATGTCTTGACTCAAATCAAATTAGACATGCGTCAATAATACTATGAGTAAGTTAAAGGATTTAATACTGTTTGAAGATGAGCATATTATTGCCATTAATAAACCAGCTCATTTAGCTTCCTTGCACGAAAGGCATGATTCAGGCCAAGCTTCTGTAGTGGCTATGGTTAAGGACCTTAATCCTGATTACAAATTGTGTCATCGCATTGACAGAGAAACTTCAGGCGTCATGTTAATTGCCAAAGATGATGACACTTATAAATCAATTGCCAGGCAATTTGAACAACGCAGCATTAAAAAAGAATACCACGCCATTGTGAGTGCCTCAGTTGAACTCAATGAACTTTGTGTAGACTTGCCTTTATTGACAGACAGTAAAAGAAGGGTCAATATTTCAAGGAAACAGGGTAAACCATCAACAACCATTTTCAATACCATTAAGGCTTTCAAGCATTTTACATTGTTGCAATGTCAACCACTTACAGGCAGATTGCATCAAATTAGAATTCATGCGGCATCCCAAAATTTACCTTTGGTAGCTGATGAATTATACGGCGGCAAATTGGCGTATTTGTCTCAAATCAAAAAGGTCCATAAAACGGATGAGGCTGAAAAACCATTGATCAGCCGTTTTGCCTTGCACGCTTATCAAATCACTTTCAACACAATAGCAGGCAAGGAGATGACCATTCAAGCGCCATATCCCAAGGATTTTGAAGTCTTTGTCAAATTGCTCAACAAATATGATTTACCATAAAAAAAGCCTCTGAAAATTCAGAGGCTTTTTAATTGTATTTAAGTGATACCTTAAATTTTAGATTGTAAAATCATGGTGTCATGAATGCGCTTTTCAGCTAATTGAATCGCAGCGATTTGAGTATTGATGTTATCTGCATCAGATTTTTCGTAAATGTTTAACACAGTGTTGTAGATGTTTTCTGTTTGAGCAAAAGCAATTTCTCTCACATAACCATTGTACTCGCTGTATACGTTAATCAAACCACCAGCATTGATTAAGAAGTCTGGTGCATATAAGATGCCTTTCTTTTTAACCATGTCGCCATGAATGTTCTCATCTTCTAATTGGTTATTGGCGGCACCGGCCACGATTTGACACTTTAATTGGTTGATATTGGCTTCGTTCAAAATAGCGCCTAACGCACATGGAGAGAAGATGTCAACGTCTTGAGAGAAAATCTCTTTTGGCTTTACCACGTTAGCACCATATTTATCTGAAGCGATTTTTAAACCTGATTCAAAAATATCGGTTACAGTAATGTGAGCACCATCTTTATGCAATAATTCAATTAGATGTAAACCTACTTTACCAGCACCTTGAACAGCAATTTTCTTACCCCCTAGGTTATCATTGCCCCATGCTTTTTTAGCACTCGCTTTGATACCCATGTATACACCATAGGCTGTAACTGGGCTAGGATCGCCACCGCCACCCATGATCTCAGGTAAACCTACCACATGGTTGGTTTCCATTTTGATGTACTCCATATCTTTAGTAGTGGTTCCAACGTCTTCAGCTGTTACATACTTACCACCTAAATTCTCAACAAAACGACCGAATTTACGCATTAAGTGTTCTGATTTTGCTTTTGCAGGATCACCAATAATCACCGCTTTTGCACCGCCTAAGTTCAATCCACTAATTGAAGCTTTGTAAGTCATGCCTCTAGACAATCTAAGGGCGTCGTTAATCGCTTCAGTTTCATTGGCGTAATTCCACATACGGGTTCCGCCCAAACCAGGGCCTAAAACAGTATTGTGAATAGCAATGATGGCTTTTAAACCAGTGTGATTGTCTTGACAAATTAAAATCTGTTCGTGATCGTAACGTGCAACTTTAGAAAACACTTCAAATTGTGATTCGTTGCTGCTTGCTTTTGCTTGACTCATTAGTTAAAGAAATTAGCTTTTTAAAATAAAGGTGCAAAGGTAATTAAATAATATGGATAAAAGAAGTGATTTCAGTTTGTTCTAATGTATGGGTATGTTTTAAAACAATTATTTGTGAGCCGCTCTGTATAAGCGATCGTTGATGGCTTTGCCTAATCCGTTATCTGGCAACCTTTTAGCCACAATACAATCGCCAGAATGGCTATCAAGTGCTCTCATGTAATGAAACAAATGACTGGCGGCTTCAATTAAATCGCCTTTAGGGCTTAAATTCATTTCATACACACCTTCAGGGCAGGTGTTAGCGCCAAAGCTCAAATACAATATAGACTTGCCTGAATGCGCTTGGCAAAAGGCTTCAATGTCTTCCACTAAGTAAAGTGGTTTTCTTGGTGCGTAGTGTTGATCCAGTAGGCCAGGAGAACTCGGATTACTGTGAGATTGAATGTCAACTTTGGGCTCAAATCCAAGGCAGTTACTTAGCGCATCTATAGTGATGCCGCCTAAACGCTTCACCACTGGTTCATCTCCACTACAATCCACAATTGTGCTCTCCAAACCTATTTCAGAAGGACCTCCATCTAAAATATACGATATTTTATCACCCAGTTGAGCCTCAACATGTTCGGCTCTGGTTGGACTAATGTATCCAAAAGGATTGGCACTCGGGGCTGCCAATGGAAAACTTAAAGCTTTTAGCAATTCTAATGTTAGTGGGTGATTGGGAACTCTAACAGCCACTAATGGGCTTCCCGCTGTAACCAAATCAGGCACTAATTGACTCTTGGGCAACAACAATGTAAGGGGGCCTGGCCAAAAATGCTCAGCTAAGCGCTCTGCGTAATGTGGCATTTCATCAACCAACTCCAAAAGATGAACGGTTGAATCCAAATGTAATATTAAGGGGTCAAAATAAGGCCTGTTTTTAGCCGCAAATATTTTGGAGACACTTAATGGATCAAGTCCATTAGCGGCTAAACCATAAACAGTTTCCGTGGGAATGGCTACCAATTCACCAGCATTCAAAAGCCGAATAGCCAATGACAAATCTTTGCCGATCATGCTTAATTACGCTTTAAGCTGTATTTATCGATTTTGTTGTATAAATGACTTCTTTGAATGTCAATTTCAACAGCTGTTTTAGCCACATTCCAATTGTTCTTTTTCAATTTAGCCTCTAAGAAAATGGTCTCGGCATAATCTTTAAAGTCTTGGAATTTATCGAACTTATCAATCATCACATTCTGCGTTTTAGACACTGGGGTAGAAGGGTTGCTATAGGCAATTACGTCTTCAACTGTGATTTTAGCATCAGATAATATCACTAAACGTTCAATCACATTTCTAAGTTCTCTTATGTTTCCAGTCCAATTAACGTTTTTCAATTCCTCTAAAGCCCCAGGCGCAAATGATTTTTTAACGCCATTGTCTTCACAAATTTCTTTCAAGAATTTTTCTGCAATAATTGGAATATCTTCTAAACGCTCATTTAAGGTAGGCACGTGCACCATGATGACACTTAAACGGTGGTATAAGTCCATTCTGAATTGGTTCTTTTCGATTTCTTCCACTAAGTTTTTATTGGTTGCCGCTAAGACCCTAACATCCACTTGTATGGCTTTATCACCTCCAACTCTTTGTAAAACACCTTCTTGAATAACCCTTAAGACCTTGGCCTGAGCAGATAAACTCATGTCGCCAATCTCATCTAAAAACAATGTACCACCATTGGCTTGTTCGAACTTGCCAATGCGTTGTTTAATGGCGGTGGTAAAGGCCCCTTTTTCATGACCAAACAACTCACTTTCTATTAATTCAGAAGGAATGGCTGCACAATTCACCTCAATAAGCGGCATATGCGCTCTGTTGCTCTTTTCGTGAATCCAACGGGCTACCAATTCCTTGCCTGTACCATTTTCTCCAGTAATCAAGACTCTAGCATCAGTAGGAGCAACCTTTTCGATGGTATCCTTAATTTTTAAGATGCTTGGGGTATCGCCAATGATGTCTCTGGTTTTTGACACCTTGCGCTTCAAGACCTTGGTTTCAATAACCAAGTTGTTTTTCTCCACCGCATTGCGAATGGTAATGAGCAATCTATTTAAATCAGGTGGCTTAGAAATAAAATCGTAAGCACCTTTTCGCACTGCTTCAACAGCAATTTCAATAGTGCCATGTCCTGAGATTAATATAAATGGAACTTCTGGTTGAGTTTGATTGGCCTTTGACATGACTTCAAGACCATCCATGCCAGGCATTTTTATGTCACATAAGACCACATCATAGTCATTTTCAGCCAGCATTTCGAGGCCTTTTTTGCCATTTTCTACAATATCTACTTGATATTGTTCTGCTGTTAGAATGTTGTGAAGGGCATCTCTGATTGGTTTTTCGTCGTCAATAACTAGTATTTTTGGCATAGTATAAAGTGTAGTCAAAATTATACAATCCTTACTCAGGTAAAATGAACAAGTTTTAGACAGTTTCCACTGAGATTTGCTATTTTAAAAAGTCTTAGAAAGATTTCGGATTGGTCTATAATTTATCTAAATTTGACGACATTTTTACCCCAAACGCAATGGGGCATATAAATTGCGATTCAAAAAAAAATAACTCAATTCAATACAATGAAAAAATTGTTCTACTTAGCGTCTGCTATCGGCTTACTCGGCTTTCAGAGTATTCAGGCGCAAACTACCCTTATTAAAAAGGTAGATGCTCAACCAGGCAAACTGGTAATCCCTTACGAAAAGTACAAAATGGCCAATGGCCTTACGGTGATTGTCAGTGAAGACCACAGTGATCCAATTGTGCACGTTGAAGTCACTTACCACGTAGGTTCCAACAGAGAAACCATGAAACGTACAGGTTTTGCTCACTTTTTTGAGCACATGATGTTCCAAGGTTCTCAAAACGTTGCAGACGAAGAGCACTTTAAAATTGTTCAAGGAGCAGGTGGAGACATGAATGGAACCACTAACCGCGATAGAACTAACTATTTCGAAACAGTTCCTAGCAATATGTTAGAAACGGCTTTGTGGTTAGAAGCTGATAGAATGGGATTCTTATTGCCAGCATTTACCAACAAGAAATTCGAAAACCAACGTAAAACGGTTAAAAACGAAAAAGATCAACGTTATGGCGATGGCTATGGCATGTTGCCAGAGGTTCAAGACCAAATGATTTACCCTTATGGCCACCCATACAGCTGGCAAACCATTGGTTACGTTGATGACCTCAACGAAGCCGATTCAACCGATTTAAAAAACTTCTTCTTAAAATGGTATGGTCCAAACAATGCCATTTTAGTGATTACAGGTGATGTTAATACCAAAGAAGCCTTAAGCTTAGTTGAAAAATACTTCAACAGCATCAACAGAGGCCCTGAGGTTTCTCCGTTAATGAAAACACCAATTGTCCTTGAAGAAAAGAAAATCAAAACCATAACCAGTAAAGTATTTGCCCCATTCACTTCAATTACTTATCCAACTGTACCAACCTTTCATAAAGATGAACCAGCTTTAGATGTATTGAGTCAATTATTGAGCAATGGTAAAAA
>JACCDP010400858.1_pt1 | contig 83376 bp, 64 predicted proteins | sample 7445841 | NCBI WGS metagenome assembly JACCDP01 (sample SAMN15323441, study PRJNA562643) | freshwater metagenome | isolation source: river surface water | place: USA:Blue River Watershed | collected 2017-08-17
ATCTCGTTTTTAGCCAACCAAAAAGGCTTACCTTGGTCTATACTTTCCGCTTTGGCTAAAGCTTCATTATGAAGATCAATTTGTTCTGCAATCGCATTTAACAACTTAAAGCGTTCTTCTAATGAACTTAAGCGCCACTTAGGAAAAGCTTGCGCTGCACTTTCATAAGCTTTTTGAACGTCTTGATCATCGCTGTCTGGAATTTGAGCATACACAGAGCCTGTGGCTGGATTGAAATTATCCAAATACTTTAACCCTATTGGAGCCATCAAATCGCCATCGATATAATTTAAAATGGTTTGCATAGTATTACCCTACAAATATCGGATTAAACGCAGTATAGACCAAGTATAAAATACTTGAAATTTGATTTGTATGGTACCTAGATTATGACCTACCTTTGAAAGTTATTGTGTCCGAATAACAATGGCCAACATTAGGGTTAATACAAAACTTCCATTTGATATTGTTTACAGCATTTATCTCCACCCACAATTGGGGTATATGCTCGACCTTGTGGCAGTTCAACTCATGGGCAACGGACAATACAGTTTGGTTTGTCAGACATTGCATCAAACAACCGCTAAAGATTTTAATGCCAGTCCGCAACATATTCAAGCGCTCAAACACTTGGATGAAACGGAACCAGAAACCTTAATTAAAAAATTCTTCCCTCAAAAGAAAGCTGTAAGAAGCAGTGACTTCTTCAACAAATATTATTCACCTGAACTTCATCAAAAGATAAGGCCATACATAGAACAACGACTGCTCAATGTTTTAGAAGACATTGGCGAACAACCCTTGTATCTTGCAAAAGACAAAAACCTAACCCACACAAGACTTTTCATAGCTAAAGACAAAGCCTCTATTCTGTTTCATTTTAGAAGAAACGAACAAGCCACACATTATTTTGCTACAATAAAACTTGGAGAAAACAGCATTCGATTCAGTCAAAACAACAGTGAATTAATTATCCAGGAACCTGCATGGTTATTAACAGGCAATCAAATCATCACCTTTAAAAAAGAAACTGAAGGCAATAAAATCAAACCCTTCTTAAACAAAAAATTCATTGCCATTCCAAGACAAAGTGAGGCGGTGTATTTTGAAAAATTCGTTAGACCTTTGATTGAACATTACGATGTGTACGCAGAAGGTTTTGAAATTGTATCAGAGCGATACAGAGCCCACCCTACACTTAAACTGACACCCATTACCAATGGCATTGGTCTCAGTCTTCATTTTAATTATGGGCCTTATTTATTCCCTTACCATTCCAAAAAAATGGTATCAGTTTCGCTCGAAAAACAACAAGACAAATACATATTTCACAGGGTAAAACGATCTAAAAAATGGGAAGAAAGCATCGTTGAAAATTTGCTTACAATGGGATTAAAAGCTGAACAAGGCAACTTGTTTATTTCTGCTTTGTCCCAATCTACTATATTGCAAATTTTACATGAACAACTTCCACAATTAAAAGCCCAAGGAGTTGTTATTGATCAGTCTCTTCTTGAAAAACCCTACCATATTGGCAACCACTCTATTCAGTTCAAGATGTCGAAAAATAAAGACTGGTTTGATCTAGAAGCTATTGTGCAATTTGGGCCCTTTGCTATTCCATTTATTCAGCTCAAGCAACATATTTTAAATGGTCGAAGAGAATTTGAATTGCCTGATAAAAGTATTGCCATCATTCCTGAAGAATGGTTCACAAAGTATGGAGGTCTATTTGATTTTTCAGACCATAAATCTGATGGACTTAGATTTAAAAAACACCATTTTGGACTTTTACAAAATTTATTGGCTGAAGAACAATCCATTGGCCAAAAGGACATTCCTGTATTTTCCGTTGCCACTCATTACCCTTTACCCAAAGGCTTAAAAGCTCAACTTAGACCTTATCAATTAATTGGCTACCATTGGCTTCGATTTATGCAAGAACAAGGTTTTGGGGCTTGTTTGGCTGATGATATGGGACTGGGCAAAACCTTGCAAGTCATTGCTTATTTACAATCTAGAATTGAAAACCAATTCAACATTGAAGACACCTCAAATAACGAGAACAACTTTGAATCTGCGCATCAGTTAGCTTTGTTTGAGAACCAATCAGAGTTGCCAATCAAAAACTATCAACACAAAGGACATTTAGTAGTTGTACCGACTTCTCTCATATACAATTGGGTTAGTGAAGCTAAAAAATTTGCGGACCTAAATGTATATGTTCATTCTGGCTTTAATCGCAACAAACACTTAATAGATGTATACCAACAATACGATGTAATTGTCAGCAGCTATGGCACTATAAGAAACGATATTGACCAATTCAGTCAAATGCAATTTGATACGATTGTGTTAGATGAATCTCAAGCCATCAAGAACCCTGCTTCTCAAACGGCTATTTGCATCAATCAATTGCAAGCACAACATAAAATTGTGATGACAGGCACTCCAGTAGAAAATTCAATAACAGATTTATGGAGTCAAATTCACTTTCTAAATCCTGGCATTTTAGGTAATTTCAATTTCTTTAGCAGAAAGTTTGTAAGCAGCATAGAAAAAGATAAAAACGCAGAAGAAACTCAATATTTAAGAGCCATTGTAAAACCATTCATATTAAGACGAACAAAAGAACAAGTGGCCTCTGACTTGCCAAACAAAACAGAAAAAATTGTTTATTGTGAAATGTCTGAGGAACAGAAACAGAATTATGAGTCCATCAAATCGCAATTTAGAAATGAACTCTTAAATTCGATTGAATCAGTTGGTTATAAGAAATCAAACTTATTGATTTTGAATGGTTTGATTAAATTGAGACAAATCGCTAATCATCCTGTTTTGGCAGAATCAGAATACATTGGCAGCTCTGGCAAATTTGATCAAATTACGCAATCTTTACTCAATGTTATAGAGTCAGGGCACAAGGTCTTGGTGTTTTCACAATTTGTCCAACACCTCAATTTGTTGAATGATTTCTTAAGTGAAAGACATATCCCCTTTTATTGTATAACCGGGCAGGTCAATGCCAAAGAACGCAAACATTTGGTAGATGAATTTCAAAAAAACAAAAAAACCTCAGTCTTTCTAATCTCACTTAAGGCAGGAGGCACTGGTTTAAACTTAACTGCCGCTGATTATGTATTTTTACTTGACCCTTGGTGGAACCCAGCCGTTGAAAGACAAGCCATGGACCGCACCCATAGAATTGGTCAAGACAAACCGGTAATCGTTTATAAATTCATTACGAAAGACAGTATTGAAGAAAAAATAGTACACTTGCAAAGCAAAAAACAACAGGTTTCGGACGATATTTTAGACACTGAAAAGCAGTTTGTCAATAATTTAGAAGAAAACACACTCAATACGCTGTTGCAATAACAAATTATCAGACTACTTTTGTAAGACATTAATCATTCTTACTACATGAAAAAATTATTACTCTCTATTGGTTGCGCCCTTATTGCCAACTTTGGATTTGCTCAAAGAACCATTGACTGGTCAGTAGAACAAATCGTAGCGCCTACTCAATTAAACAGCACTGCTGGTGGCACTAGTATCACTTATGACGTTGTATTAAAAAACAATGGAACTGGAACCGTTAACTTAGGCGATACAGTTGGTTTCCAATTATCAATCTCACAAGGTGCAACTGTAATTGTTGCTGTACCAAATGGCGCAGTATACGTTCGCCCAGTGAAAAAACAAATGCTTCCTGGTGACACTATGCATTTGACTGGTACAATCAACTTAACATTACGTCCGAGTTTATCAGCTAATGTGACTTTTAAATGTTTATCTGTTTTAATCAATAGATTAAGCGGCAATGCAGGCATAGGCACTGAGACGTCTTTAACCAACAATTCTAAAACTTTAGATATGGTATGGTATTGCCCACAAGGTTGGGGTGTTGGTGTAAATACTGCACAAGTAGGTCAATTCACTGTATATCCAAACCCTGCTAAAGACATGGTGACTATTCAAAATCTATTGCTTGATGTAAATGCAGCAACTGAAATCAACATCATTGACATGACAGGCAAAACAGTATACACTGAAACAAGCAATAATAGCTCAATTGAAATCAACACTAGCAACTTCAACAAAGGTCTTTATATGATTACTGTTAAAAATGGTGTATTGAGCTCTACTCAAACATTAAGCATCCAATAATCATACATTAACACATTAAAAAGCCACTTTCGAGTGGCTTTTTTTTTACCCTTAAATCAAGGCTTTTAAAGTTGCTGATTTTTGTTTTAATTTGCAGTCGGATATGAAAAACTCAAAAGCAAACGAATTGATCGCCAAAATCATCAAAGAAGTTGAAAGCAATAGCGTAAATGTTGATGCATTGATCCCTATGTTAACAGAATTGAGAGAAATGGCTAAAATGGAACAAGACCCATTGATTACCAGATCTATCCGTTTGGTGATGGAACATTTGAATGAAAATGGCGGTTGGGAATATCAAACCTTAGAAGACAGCGAAGAAGTAGAGGAAAACCTTACCTACTTGATCTCATTGTACGCCAAAAGCGAAAATAAATACAACCGCGATGAAATCAGAGAAATCGCGAACGCCATGACAGGTTTATAAGCCACAATGAAACGCATTAAGTCCATATTTGTCTTGGCCATTGGCCTATTGACCTTATGGATCAACAGCCCTGTCAGACACTTACATAAAGACCACCATAATCATTCTACGCTTAGTTTCAATAATGGATTAAGCGAAGCTTCATGCTACATCTGTGATCAGATTCATTCTGATCTCGAAACACCTCATCAAGCAATTTTGATTAACCGTGTTGGTTGCGAGACAAATGTATCTTCAGTATTGCTTTCAAATTTACCCAAGTCCGTTCATTTTAACAGGCTGGGAAGAGCTCCCCCTATGGCCTGATAACTTTCAGCCCAAAAATTAAGCAATCACTTTTTAAACCAATCAAAACATGAAACATAGCCTATTTATAGGTCTATTTCTATTATTAGCGTCGTATATCAAGGCCCAAAATGGTCCTTGTCAATCACAATTACGCATCATTTTGCTTGACAGCTCAAGTCAACAAGCCTTGCATTTCGCTGATATCGAATTTCACCCTCAAGTGCAAAACAAAATCGACAGCCAAGGGCATACCATATATATTTTAGAATGCCTAGTCAATTATGATTTACACATTAACCATTTGGATTGCGAACATAAAGACTTGAAGATATCTATTCAATCTGATAGTACTTTAGTCGTCTATTTAAAACACAGCGAACACAGTTTGCTCCCATTCACCTTTAAACAAAGGTCTTCAAGACCTGATGCCAATCAAATCAATCAATTGCAAATTCAAAGAAACAAAGGCCAGTCTGTTGGGTATTTAATGGAACAACTCAATGGCGTTCAACTGATAAAAACCGGGCAAGGCATAGCCAAACCCATGGTGAATGGCTTGTTTGGCAATAGGTTAATTTTACTCAATTCATACAGCCGTTTGGAAGGTCAAAATTGGGGACTTGACCACGCCCCAGAAATGGACCCAAATATCTATCAAAGCATAAGTATCATTCAAGGTGCTAAGGCACTAAGGTTTGGAGCGGATGCATTTGCCGCTGTCATTCAAATGTTACCAATTTCAGTATTTAAGCCTAAAGGCAAGGCCATTGAAGGCGAAGTCAATGTAACAGGCATTAGCAATGGCTGGGGGCAACAAGCTCATGTTCACTTAGGCAGTAAGGTCTTCGAGAAAAGATATATGTATTGGCAAATCAGTGGCAGCGCCAAACAAATTGGGAATTATACCAGCAGCCAAGACCGTTTAAGCAATACTGCCCAAAAAGAAGCTCAATTAACTGCCCAATTAGGTTATAAGCATAAGCATAGCATTTACGAATTACTGGCCTCCAATTATTTAGCCATTAATGGCCTATACACTGGCGCTCATGTAGGCAATATCTCTGACATTCAAAAAGCAATAAGCGCTGAGAGACCCTTGTATAAGGATGGTTTAAAGTACAACATAGATGCCCCGAAACAAACTGTTGAACACCACTTCTACCAATTAAAAATCAACCAAAATGGGCATAAAAACAGCTTTGAACATATATTGAGTCATCAATTCAACCATAGACAAGAATTTGACATAGTGCGTTCTAGCTCAGCATATGCGGGGCCAAGCATTGCCTATTTTTTAAAAACCATCCAATGGCAAAGTATATGGCAGAATAAGCACATTCCAAAATGGCCACTTCAATTGGGCATAAATGCAAAACACCAGATCAATTCCTACCAAGGCTATTATTTTATTCCAGGTTTTAAACAAAATCAAGCTGCAGCGCATGCCATGTTTGAACATGACGTCAATCGATGGCATCATGAGGGCAGCCTTCGATATGATTGGCAAACCTATACAATTTACACTTTTAAACATCAAACTGCCATGGTGCGTGAACCCATTAGCAAAGATTGGTCATACACTTATTTAAGCCGTTACCAAATTGGCACAAAACAGAGCCTCCAATTGAGCTTTGGTAAACAATGGCGAATGGCAGCACCAAATGAGCAATATGCCAATGGCTTACACCAAAGTTTAGCTAGTCTAGAGCTTGGGGATAGTAATATCCAAAAAGAGACTGGACACTTTATTCAAATCAAACAACAGTTTCAATCTCATGCTTTACATTTTGAGGCAGAAGCCTATTGGCAGAAAATAAAAGGATTCATTCAACTCCTTCCAACCGGCCAATTTAGCACTACTATCAGAGGGCTATATCCTGTTTTTCAATACAAACAAACAGATGCAATTGTATTTGGCCTCAACACTTTTACGCAATGGCATTTAAGCAAAAACAAAACATTGAGCCATCAGTTATATGCGCCATATGGCAGATCAACTCAGCAAGAATGGTTGAATTATTTCCCTAGTGTAAGTCATAAATTCAATTATGCCTATAAACGAAATAAGCTTCTGATAGAAGCTTGGGGCAAACATGTTAGCCAACAAAAACACTACGATAGCAATACAGAATTTGCCCCTTCTCCAAAGGCCTATACCATATATGGTGTAAATATTGAATACAGTCTGAAGAAAACAGCACATCCAATTAATTTGGGCCTTTCTGTGAACAATCTCTTTAATTTAAATTATCGAGACTACCTTAACCGGTTAAGGTATTTTATTCCTGAGCCTGGCATAAACATCGCTTTTAAAATCAATTACAATATTTAAATTCATCAAGATTATGAAACAATTATTTTTCACTACTATTACAATGAGCCTTATGCTTTTAGCCTGCGAAAAAGCACCAAAACCCAATCAAGCACCAAACAATGAAGCTGAATTAATTACAACAGTAGTTCTTCATTTCAAAGACTCATTGATGTCAACACAAACATTTAGATGGTCTGATATAGATGGCCCAGGTGGTCAAGACCCTTTGATTGACACTATTAAACTCAAAGCATTGAATACCTATGATTTATCCTTGGATTTTTTAGATGAATCTAAAAACCCAACAGATACTATAACGCGTGAAATAGAAGCCGAAGGCACTAATCACCTTATTTATTTCGAATCGGTTATGAGCCAATTATTCATTCAAACAAAAGACAAAGATGCCAATGGTCTGGCTTTAGGTTTAATGAGTAACTGGCAAATTTTAGGTCCTGGCATTGGCAAAGTTCGTATAGTGCTTAAGCATCAAGTTGGCATAAAAAACGGAGACCCTAATCTAGGTGAAACAGACACTGAAGTTGAGTTTCCTGTCCGTTTTTATTGATTGTGCTTTTTGAGGGCTGCTTTAGTTTTTTGCTCAATACTGCTCTCGTACTCTTTATTATCAGGAAAATCATCTAGGGCCATTTTGTAATAGGAAACGGCTGTTTTACTCTGTTTAAGCAAATCATATATGTAGCCCAATTGCAAAGCTGAAAAAGCCGCATAGTAATAACTTGTGTTTTGCCCCTTTTGAATAACCTCTTTGTATAAGGTTATGGCCTCATTGTATGCTTTGGTTTCATGATATACCCTCGCCTTTCTATAACTGTAATCTAACTTGAACCTTGTATTATTGAGCACTTTAGCATCAATGGCTTGCAGTACTTTTAAAGATTGAGCATAGTATCTCCCATCAAATAGCAACCTCGCTTTTAGCAAGGCAGATGGCCACATTATTTGCTCCTTGGCTTCTTTATCTGCATATTTATCTTCCTCAATAATATCTATACCGTGTTTGGTAGCCAAAGAATAATATGTTTTTGCTGTAGCCAAATCATTGTTGATGATACTTACCCAAGCCAAATACCTGTAGGCTGATTTCATGTAATGTTTGCCTTTGTATTTGATGGTAAAGATTTTAAAATACACATCGGCATCAGGATCTAATCGTCTTAACTTAGCTAAACCCAACATGTAATCGAGGTAGTAAAAAGCATATTGAGCATTATAAGGTGGCTTGTGTTTCAAGATGTCAATCATCTCATCGTTCCTACCTGTGTGCCCGGCAATTGTAGCCCTCATATATGCCTCCATTGTATTTGTCTTGTATTGTCTAGTATAGGGCTCTACAATATTCCAAGACAACTCTGTTTGTTTATTTAAATGGTGTTGAATCATGGCATAAATAAATGCCGTTTCGCGTTTTAGGCCTACATGCTCTTTACCAGATTGTGGTGAATTTAAATACAATTCAACCGATTTGATCCCCTCTTTCATATTACCATCTAAACCAATCAATTTGGTTACCCATTGAAACTGAGAAGGGACAGTACTAAACACACAAGACAAGAAACCGAAATTTTTATTATCAGGCAAAAAATTAGGGTAAAGCGTATGATTGGTCTTAACATACTTGTAAGCCGATTGAACATCGAAACCACCCGAAAATTGTTCGTCAAATTTAAAATGCACTAATGCTTTGTGCAAATACATATCAGACAATACAAATCTGTACCAGCCATCTCCACAATCCATATCTTTAGCCCTATTAACGACATTATCCCAATTAGACTGTTCTTGCTTATATAACAGTGGATCCTCGGTAATGAATAATTTAAAAAAGATTATAGATTCTTCCAACCATGGAATAGCAATATTATTGTTTGATAGCGTTTTTTGGGCCGCAACAATTTTTTGCGCTTCGTCAAACTTCAACTCTGAAATTAAATTTTGAGCCAAAACCAGCTGATCAGTCATTTGAAACTGATATTTGTTTTTAGCGGATAAGGAAAGTGAAGCCAAATAAAGGCATAAAAAAAGAACACGTTTGAAGGTGTTCTTTAAATGTTTGAGCGATGCCATAAGCATGCAAAAATTATTTTGTAGCTTTCAAAGTACGAACTCTGCGTTTTGGTTTTTCTTCTTCAACTGGTTTTTCTGTGTAAATACCAGTTACTTGATTGTCAACCAAAATACGTCCGCAATGTTCACAGTCAATGATTTTGAAATGCTGTTTTATATCGCTTTGTCTTTGCGGTGGAATTTTTGCAAAACAACCACCACAGCTACCTCTCATGATTGGAGCAACAGCTATACCATTTTTAACATTCTTTCTGATACGAGCATAGGCCTTAGCTAAACGTTCGTCAACTGCTTTTTCTAAGCTCTTTCTGCTACCATTCAAAGATTTTTCTTCTTCTTCAGTATCAGCAACAATGGTTTTAAGTTCTTTTTGTTTGTATTGAAGATCTTTCTTACGGATTTCAATTTGTTCTTGCAAAGATTCTAATCCTTGGTTTTTATTCTCAATGTAGAATTGAGCTTCTTTGATGCGTTTTTGAGCAGCCAAAACTTCTAATCCAGAAATCTCAAGTTCTTTGTTAAGTGCTTCGAATTCTCTGTTGTTCTTAACTGCATCTAATTGCTTTTTGTATTTCTTTTGCAATTCTTCAGATTGTTTGATATTGGCTTTGTAACCAGTGATCTCAATCTCGTAATTTTTGATTTCTGCTTTGATGTTATCTTGTCTGGTCTCTAAACCTGCCAATTCATCTTCTAAGTCACTTACTTCCATAGGCAACTCCCCTTTTAACAAGTTAAGTTGATCGATTTTAGAGTCAATTTGTTGAAGTTCCCAAATGGCTTTAAGCTTTTTTTCTATTGATAAATCTACCATGTTTTAAAAATAATATTGGATAGGATTGGTATTTGTTTTACAAAAACGGACCGCAATATTAGCGAATTTATCTGTAATTTCCTCATAAAATAGTTCCAAACTTGAAATTTCTGACTCATAATGCCCAATATCACAAAACAATAGCCCCTCTGCATCAAAGTAGTCATGGTACTTCAAATCGGCTGTAACATAAGCATCAGCGCCCATTTGCATGGCTTTTTTTAACAAAAACGCCCCTGAACCACCACAGATGGCCACTTTTTTAATTTGGCCTTCATTTATATTGTGTTTAACTAGCTTTATCGGCAATTTAGACTTAAGCAAAGTTAAAAATTCAGAAACCCCTAAAGCCTCAGGCAATTCACCTATGGCGCCAGCTCCTACTCCAGGATGTTCTGCTTGAAGCGGAATACAATCATAAGCCATGGTTTCATAAGGATGCACCTCAGACACAGCCTGCACGGCCTTTTTACATAAATAACTTGGTATTATGGCTTCTATCTTTAACTCTTCAACCTGAGTCAGCTCCCCTACTGTTCCCGAATAGGGATTGGCAGTCGCTTCTGCTTTAAAACTACCTGAACCAAGCGTTGTAAAACTGCAATGCGAATACTGGCCAATTTGACCAGCCCCAGAGGCAAATAAAGCAGATTTAACAACCTCAGCATGCGATACAGGAACATATACAACGAATTTGCTCAATACATCTGTTTTGGCTTGTAAAATTTGAAGATTACGCAAGCCTATTTTTTGAGCAAACTTTTGATTGACTCCCTTGTGAAGCACATTGTCTAAATTGGTGTGAGCAACGTATAGAGCGATGTCATGTTTGATTAACAAAGCCACTGTTCTTTCTACCCAATTTTGATAGGTCAAAGATTTTAACCCCTTGAATATGAGCGGATGGTGAGCAACAATTAATTGATATTGACCTTCAATAGCTTCTTGAACGACTGCTTCCGTAACATCTAAGGATAAAAGCACAGAGGTAATGGTTTGTTGGGGATTACCTATTAGCAAACCAGCATTGTCATAGGCTTCTTGGTAACTCAATGGTGCTATGGCTTCGATGGCTTTAGCAATATCTTTTACAGTGGTCATTATTGTACAAAACTAATGCTTTTGAAGTAAAATTGGCATAAAGGCTTTGTCTGTGAGCGCATTTAAAAACGCGAGCAAATCCTTTTGTTCTTGTTGGGTCAATCGACTTGGTTTTAGCAAACTTGAATCCATATTTACTGGCGTCTTTACAAAGGCATATGGATTGGCATAATATGCAACCACCTCTTCAAGTGTTTTGAATTGACCATTGTGCATGTATGGACCTGTAACCGCTACATTGCGCAAACCCGGAACTTTAAATTTTCCTAAATCTTGTTCTATGTGGGTTTGATTGTAAAGGCCTTTATCTGTCCATTTTTGAGCATCATATAAACCAATATTTTTAAATTCATTGCCAGTAAAATCAGGGCCAAAATGACAATCAAAACACTTAGCTTTATTGCCTAAAAACAATTTTCTGCCGCGTTTTGCCGAGGCATTCAAGGCAGAATTATCCCCCGCCATATAGGCATCAAAAGGGGTTTGGGCACTTTGAAGGGTTTGCTCATAAGCGGCTACGGCTTTAGACAATAAATCTATACTAGGCGCCTGATGGTAGAGTGCTTGAAACCATGGGGCATATAGTTTGTGTCGGGTTAAACGGTCAAGCAAAACCTTGGTAGACAAGCGCATCTCATTACTGTCTTGAATAGGGAAATGGACTTGATCTTGGAGATTACGCGCTCTACCGTCATAAAACATAGGCGCGTTTGGATCAAGGTTCATGATAGAAGGGGCATTTCTAATCCCTATACGTTGTCCGACTCCAAAGCTAATGGGAACCGTATCTGCAAAAGCATAATTCGGCTTGTGGCAGGAAGCACAACTCAAGCTGCTGTCTGAAGACAAAATGGGATCAAAAAACAATTGTTTACCTAAAGCAATCTCATCTTTAGTAGCATCGTTACTATAAGAGTTATTGGGTGTAGCAAAAGCTGCTAAAACTGCAAGCACCAACACCATGAACAATATTCCCCAAAAAGCTTTCAATGACACAAAATTCATGAAGTATTTGTTTAAAACCAAATCCTTAGTCGATGATTAATAAAATAACTCACTGATTAGACGACCATTACACAAGTTTTCATCTTGTTATTATTTAAACTGATTTTTTGAGTATCTTCGCCATCTGAATGAAAGTATCACTGAATTGGCTGAAATCATTGATTCCATTGAGTATTTCTCCTGAAGAGATTGAACGCTTATTGACTGGATCTGGTTTAGAAATAGAACATTTTGAATATGTTGATTCTATAAAAGGTGGCCTTAGAGGGCTAATTGTTGGCGAAGTGCTCACTTGCACCCAGCACCCCAATGCAAATAAATTAAAACTCACAACAGTTAATATCGGACAAGGAGAGCCCTTATCCATTGTATGTGGAGCGCCCAACGTTAAAGCTGGCATAAAAGTTATCGTAGCACCTGTGGGCACAACTGTGCATCCATTGCAAGGTGAACCATTTACGATTAATAAAGCTAAAATTCGAGGTGAACAAAGCGAAGGCATGCTATGTGCCGAAGATGAAATAGGTTTAGGACAAAGCCATGAAGGCTTATTGATATTACCAGACACTGCCACCATTGGCACACTAATCACTGATTTATTCCCTGTGCAATCCGATGTCGTTTTCGAAATTGGCTTAACGGCCAACCGTGGAGACGCCGCCTCTCATTGGGGAGTAGCAAGAGAATTAGCTACTTTGCTCAATCAGAAAATAACATTACCTAATACTCAACCCATTGCTCAATTAAGCGATGAACCTATAACAATTACTAACCACGATGAGGAAGCCTGCAGAAGGTACTCTGGCATAGTGCTCAATAACATTAAAGTCCAAGACAGCCCTGAATGGCTTAAACAACGTATAAGTAGCATTGGCTTGAAACCAATCAACAATGTTGTGGATGTTACCAATTACGTATTACATGAATTGGGGCAACCACTCCATGCTTTTGACTTAAGAGCAGTTGAAAAAAACATTCACATCAAACGCAATCAAAATGAAAAGTTCACCACATTAGATGGTGTTGAACGCCAACTCAACGGCCAAGAACTCATGATTTACAACGCCACAGAGGCGATGTGTATGGCTGGTGTTTATGGTGGCATTCATTCGGGTGTTCAATCAGACACCCAAAGCATCTTCTTGGAAAGCGCTTATTTTTCAGCAGATGTGATCAGAAAGGCGGCCAAGCAACATGGCATTAGTACCGATTCGAGTTTTAGGTTTGAACGTGGCACTGATCCCAACATGTGTATTAAAGCCTTGGAAAGAGCCGTTGAATTATTAGCAACATTTGCTAATGCTGAAATTGGCAGTAAACTATACGACCTCTATCCTAAGCCAATCAACAACCAAGCTATTGAATTGCGTTCTGAACGCATAGAAAGTGTTTTGGGGATTGTTATCCCTGAGCAAGCTATAGAACAGATCTTAAATGGTTTGGGCATCGTTATTACCTCAAAAGCAAATGGTAAATACCAATTGGAAGTGCCGCCTTTTAAAAGCGATGTTACCCGCGAGATTGATGTGATCGAAGAATTGATTCGAATTTATGGCTTTGACAATGTTCCGCTTCAACACAACATGCAAATTGCTTTGAACTACAACAACAAGAGCAAATTGCGTCAGACCGAACAAAGCATTTCTCAAATATTAATGGCCAATGGTTTCAGAGAAATCATGAGCAATTCATTAAGTGCTAAAGCCTATTACAATGAGCCGAATTTGATTGAACTTAGTAATCCACTCAGTTCTGAAATGGACGTCATGCGAGGCAATATGTTAATGGGCGCGTTGTCGTCTATTGCTTACAATAAAAACCGCAAACAAAGCAACACTAGATTCTTTGAATTTGGAAGAGTCTATAAAAGCCATCCCAAAGGATTTATTGAGCAAGACCAATTGATCATTATTGCTTCTGGCAACCAATACAACGAAAGTTGGGAAATAGCCAACAAAGCCGTTGACCATTATTACATTTTGTCTGTTGCGAATAAGTTAAAAGCGGCATTCAAAAACCAAAATTTAAACATTGAGTCCAAACAAGTTGAAGCAGATACCCTCAAACAGTTTGGCATAAAAGACCAAGTTTTTTACACAGTTATTGAATGGCCTAAATTGGCACAAAACAATAGCTTTAAACTTAAAGACATTCCTCAATTCCCAATGGTAAGACGCGATTTGAGTTTGGTACTCGATCAAGCTACCAATTTCAATGCTATTGAGCGCATTATTTTGGGCTTAAAAAACCAGCATATAGCCGCTTGGAATGTTTTTGATGTATACCAAGGCAAACCATTGGAGGCCAATCAAAAAGCCATCAGTATTGCTTTTGAATTATTCGACGCGAACAAAACCATGACCGATGCAGATATTGATCCGATTATGCAAGCATTGATCACTCAATTTGAGTCTCAACTAAAAGCCATCATCAGAAAATAATGGAACAAATCGTCTACAGAATACAAGCCATAAAGGCCAAAGTTCAAGCCCTACAGCAAGAACAGGTTCAATTGCAATCTGAATTGATGCAAAGGAATAAAGATGTAGAACGACTTAAGCGTTTGATTGATATTCAAAATACCACCATCAAACAACTCGAACAGAAACTAAAAACCAAACGCATTGCAGATGGTGTTCAATCAGATGAACCAAGTAATAACCGCGATTTGAAATTTAAAATCAACGAAATGATTGGTGAAATTGACAAAATCATAGCCCTGCTTCACCAATAAAAAGATGTCTCCAGACTCTAAAATATGGATTTACTTTTCAGAGCAAGCCTTTTCGGATTCTGACTTAGCCAACATTGATGCAGCATGCCAAGCATTTTGCCAATCCTGGACAGCACACGAACAATCCTTGAAAGCGGACTATCAATTGCGCTACAAACATTTTATTGTTTTAATGGTAGATGAAACCCAAAACAAAGCCAGTGGTTGTAGCATAGACAAAAGCGTTGCCTTTATTCGCAATTTAGGGAACGAATTACAAGTCAATTTTTTTAACCGAATGGTTATACCCTTTTTAATCGATAATCAAGTGATTAGCCATTCGTTTCATAACATCACTAGCTTATGTGAAAATGGCATCATTCAGCCCGATAGTCAAATCTTTAATTTACAAGTCAGTAATTTAAATGAATTTGAGCAGTCATTTATTGTGCCTTTCGAACAACATTGGCTATCTAAAAAAATTCAAACAACAATTAATTAATATACAATTATGCAAGTAGAAAAAAACAAAGTGGTGTCGTTAACGTATACCCTTACTTTAAAAAATGGAGAAGTGGTTGACACTGCAGACAAAGACACACCTTTTGTGTTTATACATGGTGTTGGCATGACCTTACCTCATTTTGACGCCAACTTAGTCAACTTAAAAGCTGGTGATGCTTTCCAATTCGATATCACGGCTGAAAACGCCTATGGTCTAGGCAGCGATGAATACATCGTGAATATACCAAAAGCTGTGTTTTCGGGCCCTAATGTACCTGAAGATATTCTTCAAGTTGGTCGTATGGTGCCTATGCAAGACCAAAACGGTCAACCAATGAATGGAATGATCATCGGCATTAACGATGAAACAGTTGAAATGGATTTTAACCATCCATTAGCCGATGAAGATTTGAACTTTAAAGGTGAAATCATATCTGTAAGAGAAGCCACTGCTGAAGAGTTAGACCATGGCCATGTACATGGTGAAGGTGGCCACCACCACTAATTCCTAAGTGAATCATATAAAAGCTTACTTAACAGTAGGCTTTTTTTATGCGCAAACTTTTCTTAAAAAGAAAGTACCAAATGGCAGTAATGACAACAAAAAACACAGTGCGCACTGTTTAAAGCTCAATTGTTTTTGCAAAAGCAAATTGAAAAGCAACAAGCAAAACCAAACAAATAAAACACCATGTATGCTGCCACACAATTTAACCGCCATAGGCATTTGCATCCAATATTTCATTGGCAAAGCTATTCCTAATAAGGCCAAATAACTATAGCCTTCAATTTTGCCAATGGTAATACATTTTTCAACGCCTGATCTAATTGTACTCATATTAATATACTCTGGTTTTTAATCCTTCAAATAAACTTAATAAACCTGCCTGTTGTTGAGGCTCAGGACAAGCAATATCTAAAAACTGATGCGCTGAAGTTTCATAAGCATGCTTTAATTGCAACAAATGCTGATCACTACCAGCCTGTTTCATCAGTTGCCTAACAGTTGAAATCTTGAAAGCTTCGTCCGCAGGCGCCTGATCAATTAAGTTTTGCAATTGATTTAAATCAGTCCCTTTTAAATGTTGTAATGCATGTAACATTAAAATGGTGCGCTTATTCTCTATAATATCTCCACCCTCCTGTTTGCCAATATCTTGTGCACTTCCAAACGCATCTAAATAATCATCTTGTAACTGAAAGGCCATGCCCAAATGAAGCCCAAAATCATAAAAAGCATTACAAACTGCTTCGTTGGCCCCGGCCGCTAAAGCGCCCATTTGCAGGGCAACTGCAGGTAATACAGCCGTTTTGAGTTGTATCATTTGCAAATATTCCGCTTCTGTAATTTGAGCCTGTTTGGGTAAATTCATATCCATTTGTTGACCATCACAAACTTGAGCAGACATTTTTGTATAGGCTTGCAACAATTGGTCTTTACAAGCATAATTGGTATCCAAAATCAATTGATAAGCTTTGATCAATAAGTTGTCTCCGGCCAAAATAGCGGTTGATTGGTCCCATACTTCATGCACAGTTTTTTTACCTCTTCTAATAGGGGCATTGTCCATGATATCATCGTGGACCAATGAAAAGTTATGAAAGGTTTCAATGGCCAATGCCAATTTTAATGCCTCTTGATCAAGATCGCCTTTAACACTATGATATGCCAATAGCAATAATTTTGGACGCATGCGTTTGCCGCCCAATTGCATGATGTAATTCATGGCATTATAGAGATTAACAGGCTTACCGGTAAATGGATGCCCTAACAAATAAGCTTCAAATAAATCAGTATCTACGATGTCGTTTCCCATGCTGTTCGTGTTTTCGTTGTTCTAAAATTAATTCTAAATCGATGGTCCTTTTTACTTTATTGGCGCCCATCACCATTACTTTGACGGCATCACCCAATTTAAATTGTTGATGGTACCTCATGCCTTCAACCACCATTAAGTACTGATCAAATTCATAACGATCGCCTTGTATTTGATTTAAGCGCACCATACCCTCACATTTAAACTCGTTGATTTCAACAAATATACCGAAATCTGTTAAGCCAGTTACCACCCCTTCAAAGACTTTCCCTACTTGAGTTTCCATCCACTCTGCTTGTTTATATTTAATGGAGGCTCTTTCAGCATCTGTGGCTAAAATTTCCATTTTGGAACTTTGTTTACAGGCTAAATCCAATTGCTCTTCTGTCATTTGAAAGGCTTGCTGAATGGTTTGTTGTTTTAAATAAGCAAACAATAACCTATGAACTAAAATATCAGGGTACCTTCTAATGGGCGATGTAAAATGGGTATAATGCTCAAATGCTAAACCAAAATGACTTGGTTTATTGGGAGTGTATACCGCTTTGGCCATACTTCTCACACACATATTTCGAATCACATCTTGCTCTGGCTTGCCCTCTACTTTAGCAGATAAATCGTTGATAGATTGTCTGATTTGTTGATCATTATCTATAGCAATATTGTACCCAAATCTGGCCACAAACCTTTTGAGTTCTTGCAGTTTAAGATCTGATGGAAAATCATGGGTACGGTATACAAATGGTTTACGAGGTTTATTTTGATAAGCCCATTCAGCAACCGTTTTATTGGCTAACAACATCAATTCTTCTATGAGTTTATTAGTATCTTGCCTTTGTTTAACTTTCAAACCTATTGGTTGATTTTGGGTATTCAACACAAACTGATATTCAACTGATTCAAAGGCCATAGCCCCGTGTTCAAACCTTAATTTATTGAGGTGTTTGGCAAATGTATTGAGATGATTAATGACCTCATAGTTGAGTCCATGACCTTGGTCTAATATGGCCTGGGCTTCTTCATAACTGTATCGCTTATCTGAATGAATAACGGTTTTAGCAAACCTTTTGGATTGAATAACAAAATCACTGTTCACATTAAAGATAACTGAACAACATAGACGGTCCTGATTGGGAACTAATGAACAAACCACATCACTTAAGTCAAACGGCAACATGGGAACTACTCTATCCACTAAATAAACAGATGTAGCGCGCTTTAAAGCTTCTTGATCGAGCAATGAACCAGGCTGAACATAATGACTCACATCGGCAATGTGAACGCCCAATTCGAAGCCTCCATCAGCAAGTGGCTTGTAAGATATGGCGTCATCAAAATCTTTAGCAGTAACTGGGTCTATGGTAAAAGTTAAGGTAGACCTAAAATCTTCGCGTTCATTCAAGTCTACTTGACTTAATTTTTCGGACACTAATTTGGCTTCTTGTTCTACCTCTGCAGAAAAGGCGCTAGGTAAACCATACTCGGCTAAAATGGCATGCATTTCTGTTTGATGTTCACCGGCAGGCCCCAATACAGATTGCACTTTGGCTAATGGATAATGTTTGTCTTTGCGATAATCCAAAATGGTAAATACCACTTTATAACCCTCTTTGAAATGGAGGGCATAGTCCACAGAGAATGGCATTTGAAACTTTGGAGAATCAGGGAGTATTAGCCATGCCTTTGATTTGAGATGCAAAACGCCTGTAAAGGTTTTGTCAGCGTGCTGAAGGCATCTGATTACTTCGGCATGCATTTTCTTTTTACCCTGTTGAATCAATTCTGCCTCAACTACATCAAAAGGCAACAATGGCACTTTAGAATGGGTCACTATAAAATCTTCCTCGTAGCCCTCTACAGCCAAAAATATTCTGCCACTTTTATTGATATCAATTTTTCCTGTCAAAAGCGTTCTTGGCCTTGGTAAATAAAATTTATAAGGTCCTTTTTGTTCAATTCTACCGGCGCTGATCAAACTGTTCAATACCGGCAAAAGGTCATCTGCGTTTCTAGGCAAATCATCTATTTGCAAACGCACATAAATTTGTTTATGGTTTAAAATCTTCCCATAGTTTTCTTTAAAAACATTGATGATTTCTGATTCTAAACGCTGAGTACTTAATTTTTTTCTTGACATTAAATGTGTGACAACAATGACTGTGTGTAGGCAGACTGACTGTTTTTAATGAGGTCCGCAGTAAGACCTTGTTCCAGTAATTGTCCGTTTTGCAGGACCAACAGATAATCACTCATCCATGCAGCAACGGCCATAGAATGCGTAATCAGCAATAAACTCAATCCTTCCTCTACTTGCAATTGTTTGAGCAAGTTTAATATCTGAGCCTGAACAGACAAATCCAAAGCCGAGGTAGACTCATCGCAAATCAATAACTGCGGCCCAACTGCTAATGCCCTGGCTATGCAGATACGCTGTCTTTGTCCTCCAGAAAACGCATTAGGATATTTTTCTAAATCATTGGCTTGCAGACCAACTTTTTGCATCAATGATTGACTGTGAGTTATTCTGCCTTGATGATCTAAATCTGGTCTGTGCTTAATAAGTACCTCATGAAACATGGTTTGAATTCTGTGCTTAGGATTCAATGCAGCAAAAGGATCTTGAAATATCATTTGCACCTGACTGCTCAATAATTGACCAGAACCAATTTGATAGCTTATTTGACCCTCCGTTAAGGCTTCTAATTGAACTAATAATTTAGACAAGGTACTTTTGCCCGAACCTGATTCACCTATCAAAGCAGTACACCATCCCTTTTTGATATCAAAACTGATGTTATTGAGGGCTTTTACTGTGCCAATCTTACTTGTATACGTTTTCGACAAGGTGTCAATATGCAGTATGCTTTGTGCATCAGATGGAGGTGCATCAGCATAGGCCGATGTATTCAATTGAGCTTGCCCGTTGTCAATACTCACCAAATAATGACCTCTTCTGTCTGGGTTAGGCTTACATTGCAACAATGCCTTAGTATAGGCTTGTTGTGGATTGTTAATCAAGGTTTGAGTAGGACCTGTTTCAATGATTTGCCCTTTGTAAAAGACCGCAATGCGATCAGCGTATTTAGCTACTGCATCTAAATCATGAGAGATTAAAATGACAGACTTCCCTTTTTGCACACACAGCGTTTTGAGAAGCTTCAGAATACCATCTTGTACATTGGCATCTAGAGCAGTTGTAGGTTCATCGGCGATAATGATATCAGGGTCACCAGCCAATGCCATTGCAATCATGACTCTTTGCCTTTGCCCTCCTGACAATTCAAAAGGATAAGAAGAGGCAACGCGCTCATAGTCGTACAATTCAACTTCTTTTAACAAAGCAATGAGTTGTTCTTCAATGGCTTGACGACCTTTCACACCAACTAATTTCAAATTTTCTATGAGTTGTTGACCACAGGTTTGAACGGGGTTCAAGGCTGTAAGTGGCTCCTGAAAAACATATGCAAAATGTTTTAAGGCCAGCATTTTGCGCAATTCAGCAGTCATGGGGATGCAGTCATAGGATTGCCCATTGGCATCTGTGTAAACAATCTGACCTGAAACCGTTAATGTTTTGGGCAACAGGCCACCAATTGCCAAACATGTCAAAGATTTTCCTGAACCAGACTCTCCCACTATACCCAAGAGTTCTTGGCTATTCAATTTAAAAGAGACTTGATTCAACAAGGAGGCTCCAGAGGCTTTGATGCTTAAATTGTCTACTGACAACATGCTTCAAAGTTAATGCCTATAAAGTGAATATCCTATTCTGGAATGGTTTGAATAAAGTCCAATAAATAGGCAGGAGATGGCAAAACTTCCATATTGTCTTGAAACTTTAAATCTTTGCGATTCACAATTTGAGCACCAGACAACAACACTTTGGTGGTTTTCCAATGTTTACCTAAATGATTAATAAAAGTTTGCAAGCTTACGTTGCTGTTCAATGAAGTGATGATACTAAATATGAAATCAGGCTTTCTAACATCAAATATCTGATAAAGGTCTTCAAAAGGTGTTTGAGACCCTAAATAAATCACTTCGTGCCCGCGAGAACGAATAACATAATTGGCAAATAAAATACTCAAATCATGCTGCTCTCCGGTTGGCACAAAGACCAAGAATTTTTTGGCATTTGGAAAAGGTCTAACCGATAAACTATCAATTGCTACAAATAACCTCTGGCGGATAAGATTGGTAATAAAATGTTCGTGAGCAGGGTGAAGAGAACCAGCTAACCACAACAATCCTATTTGTTCCAAGAAAGGGAACACAATCTGGATCATGCTGTCTTCTAAACCTAATTTTAAGATGTTAATGGATAAAACTTTGTTGAATTCTTTCTCATCAAACAACATCATGTGACTGATCAACGCTTGAATTTGCCCATCGTATTTGGATTTATGCTCAGACAATTCTTGACATAGATCTTGAATCTCTTGTTTGTCCATCAGGGCGATTTTGGAAATCTTGTACCCATTGTTGTTCAAGATTGAAATATTTAGGATGAGGCGCAATTGTTCTTCGTCATAGTAGCGGATACCAGTATCCGTTCTGTGTGGCTCAAAAATTTTATACCTTTGTTCCCAAATTCTAATGGTATGCGCTTTGATACCAGTAATGTTCTCAAGGTCTTTGATGAACAATTTGTTCCTAAAATCTTTCTTTCCAGTTTTCATTTTTTTAAAACCAATTTCAAATAGTTTTGTTAAACAAGAACAATGTCTAAAATATTAATTGCAGGAGGAAGCGGATTAATTGGTTCAAGACTTATTCAAATGTTTAAACAAAGCAATATTGAATTTGTTTTACTCAGTACACAAAAAATTAAATGCAATCAAATAGACATAGTATACTGGCAGCCTCAAGAAGGCATATATCCCACCCTAGACTTAAGTCAGTTCAAGGCTTGCGTTAATTTTAGTGGGCAAGGCATATTTGACCAGAGGATTGGCATTAAACGCTTGAGTCAATTGTACGACAGTCGGATCCAAGCCTTGAATACGCTAAAGAAAATGTTCGAGGAACAAGGGCTGCAAATTCCCCTCTTAATTTCTGCATCCGCGATAGGCATCTACCCAGACCAAACAAAAACCACTTTAACTGAATTGAGCCCAAAGGCTAATAATTGGGTATCAGATTTGGTACATGCATGGGAAGACGCTGCAAATCAAGTACCGCATCAGGCAATTAATCTTTTGCGCATTGGCATCGTATTAAGCGATAAAGGTGGCTTTTTAGACCGACTAGCGCCTTTAACTAAAATGGGATTAGGCGCTATTCCAGGGCATGGCAAACAAATCTGCAGTTGGATTCATATTGATGATGTTTGTGGCATTATTTTACATTTACTTGAACAAAAACAATCAGGTACTTACAATGTTTGTGCCCCTATACCTTGCAGTCTTGAAACACTTCAAAAATCCCTAGCAGAAAAACTTCACAGAAAAATACTATTACCAAATATCCCTGCTTTTGTTTTGAGAATGGTATTTGGCAGTAGACGTGCTCAATTAATTTTAGCCGATCAAACAGTATGTTCAAAAGCCATTGAACAAAATGGTTATGCGTTCAAATTTTCTAATATTTCAGATTGTTTAACCCAACTATACCCCTAATGGAACTATGTATTTTTTGGTTTCGAAGAGACCTTAGACTTCATGACAATGCTGGTTTGTTCAAAGCTTTGAGCGCTGAACAAAATGTACTCCCTATTTTCATTTTTGACAGTGACATTTTAAACCAATTAAACAATAAAAATGATGCCAGAGTAAGCTTTATTTATGACGCTGTATCGGCTCTTAAAACTGAACTTAAAGCTATTGGTTCTGATTTATTAGTGCTTCACGGTTCTGCCTTGGATTGTTGGACTGAGCTTTTGAATCAACACAATATTACTGCTGTATATTGCAATGAAGATTACGAGCCATATGCGCTCAACAGAGACCAAAACGTTCAGTCTTTATTAAGCAAAAACAATATTGTTTTTAAGACATTTAAAGACCATTGTATTTTCAGATACGATGAAGTACTTAAGGATGATGGCAAGCCCTACACCGTCTACACGCCTTATGCTAAAAAATGGAAACAAAAACTGCAATCGCAACCCATTGAAACCTTTCCTAGTGAAAAACACTTAACCCAATTGACTAAAGCCTTTTCATTTGAAATACCAAGTATAGAATCGATGGGTTTCACGAAACATGCTCGCGTATTCCCCGGAAAATCGGTGCAAATGGGTTTAATTAAACAATATGATCAAAACAGAAACTTTCCTAGCATTGAGGGCACCAGTAAATTGTCTGTTCATTTTAGATTTGGCACCATTTCTATCAGAGAAAAAGCCCTTAAGGCCATTAACTTAAGTGAAACTTGGTTAAATGAATTGATCTGGAGAGACTTTTACATACAAATCATGGCGCACTTTCCACATGCCATGTCATCGGCCTTCAAGCCAGAATACGACCTCATTGAATGGCTCAATGATGAGCAGGCATTTCATGCCTGGTGCAAAGGTCAAACAGGTTACCCTATTGTTGATGCCGGCATGAGGGAACTGAACACTACTGGTTTTATGCACAACAGGGTTAGAATGATTGTATCTAGCTTTTTGTGCAAACATTTGTTAATCGATTGGCGTTGGGGTGAAGCCTATTTCGCTGAACAATTAAACGACTTTGAACTGGCCTCTAACAATGGTGGTTGGCAATGGGCTGCTGGGAGTGGCGTTGATGCGGCTCCCTATTTCAGAATATTCAATCCGAGTTTACAAACTGAGCGCTTTGATCCCAAACAAATTTACATACAAAACTGGTTAGGTAAAGACTATCTTAAACAATACCCCAAACCGATAGTCGAGCACACATTTGCAAGAAATCGTTGCCTTGAAGTATACAAATCAGGGCTTGCAAAGTCAAGATTGTAAATGCGGTTTAAAAGTTTAAATTTGCAAGAAATTCAAAGATCATTATGAAACATATTTCGGTTATTGGTTGTGGCACAATGGGCAATGGTATTGCACACGTATTTGCCTTATCTGGCTATTCAGTTCAATTAATTGACATCAATGAACAAGCCTTGCAAAAAGCCATTCAAAAAATTGGCTCAAACCTAGACAGACAAGTCAGCAAACAAATCATAACTGAAGAGCAAAAAGCAAGCACGCTTGCTAATATCAACCCAACAACTGACCTTGCACAAGGGGTTTCAAAAGCAGATTTAGTGATTGAAGCAGCCACTGAAAATGTTGGCATCAAACTTCAATTGTTTAAAGACATTGATGCCCATGCCCCTGCTCATTGTATTTTATCTTCAAACACCTCTTCTATCAGCATCACCAAAATTGCAGCCGTTACTAATCGCCCTGAGCAAGTTATTGGTATGCATTTTATGAATCCAGTTCCAGTAATGAAATTGGTTGAGGTGATCAATGGATTCAAAACCTCTACTGCTACAACCAATACCATAATGGAGTTGAGTAAAGCCATTGGCAAAGTGCCAACCTTGGTGAATGACTATCCTGGTTTTGTGGCCAACAGAATATTAATGCCTATGATCAATGAGGCCATCATCACCTTAAACGAAGGTGTTGCGGGTGTACATGAAATCGATACGGTGATGAAATTAGGTATGGCTCACCCAATGGGACCATTACAATTGGCTGATTTCATTGGCTTAGATGTGTGTTTAGCCATTATGAATGTGCTTCACGATGGTTTGGGCAATCCAAAATATGCCGCAAGTCCATTGTTGATCAACATGGTTACCTCTGGTGATTTAGGGGTAAAATCTGGTCGAGGATTCTACGATTACAGCCACGGCGGCAAAGAGCTAGTGGTTGCGCCAAAATTCAATTCTTAACAAAGCGGGGTTTTTATACCCTTAAGATTGGTTTTTTGCTAAAAGTTTAGCAAATTGCAACCTTATGGCGAACAAAGAATCATGGGGCTCCAGAGTAGGGCTTATTCTTGCAATGGCAGGCAATGCCGTTGGATTAGGTAACTTCTTAAGGTTTCCTGTTCAGGCAATTCAAAATGGTGGTGGAGCATTCATCATCCCCTATTTAGTTTGTTTTTTACTGATGGGCTTACCTTTGTTATATGTGGAATGGGCCATGGGTAGATTCGGTGGTAAATCAAGCAACCATTCAACGCCATTCATACTTGACAGCATGGGCAAAAAACGCCTCTGGAAATACGTTGGGGTGTTTGGTATTTTTACCAATATTGCCGTAGCTGCTTATTATTGCTACTTAGAAAGCTGGACCCTCTCTTATGTATACCATTCTGTGATTGGCACTTTCCAAGGCATGAGCCAAGATGCAGTTGGAGGTTTCTTTGGCAACTATGTAGATGTAGCTAAAAACAATGCCAGCTTCCCGTTCGAAGCCATTATTTTCTGGATTGTATGTTTATTTTTAAACACTTGGATTTTAAGTAAAGGCCTCAGTGGTGGGGTTGAAAAAACCGCTAAAATCGGCATGCCTTTATTAATCGTATTTGGTATTTTCTTGGCTATTCAAGGGGTTACGCTTAAAGCAGGTCAACACCATGCCATTCATCCAGGCACTCTTGGTTTAAATTACTTATGGACGCCGGAATTCTCCAGTATTTGGAACGCTAAAGTATGGCTGGCGGCTGCAGGACAAATCTTCTTTACTTTGTCATTGGGTATGGGCTCAATACATTGTTACGCCTCATACATTAAAGCTAATGACGACATCGCTCTCAACTCACAATCTGCTGGTTGGATGAATGAATTCGTAGAAGTGGTTTTAGGCAGTTCAATTTTAATTCCTATCGCTATAGGTTATTTAGGCATAGACCAAGTGGTTGAAATGACTAAAACAGGTGGCTTAGGCTTAGGCTTCAAAACCTTACCATACTTGTTCCAACAATGGGGCCCGACCCTTGCAATGGTATCCGGTGTAATGTGGTTCGGACTATTATTTTTTGCAGGTATAACCTCCTCTTTAGCCATGGGTACACCATGGATGGGCTTTTTTGAAGATGAATTTGGATGGAGCCGTCAAAAAGGCGCTTGGACTTTTGGTCTAGTGGTTTTGATATTAGGCTTACCTACAGTACTCTTCTTTAACCAAGGGGTTTTTGATGAATTTGATTATTGGGCGGGCACTGTTTCATTGGTGGTCTTTGCCTTCATTGAAATTCTATTATTTGCATGGGTATTCGGTATAGACAAAGGCTGGAGAGAGATCACCACAGGGGCTGACATTGTGGTGCCAACGATTTATAAATTCATCATTAAATACATTACGCCATTAATTCTTGGTTTTGTGTTTTTTGCCAGTATCCCAGACATTTGGAATACTATTCAGCACACTTCTACCAAAACTGAAATTGCTGAAGCCAGCAATCCACAAATGCTTAAGGATGATATTTATAAAATTCGAAACAACGAATTGGCCCAATTGTCAGACTCAGTTATTTATCATGGAGAAGACATTATGAATAACCAAACGCTCGACAAAAAAACCAAGTCAAGCATATTTGCAGTAAGAGAAAAACAAAAATTATACGAGACCTACACCGCTGAATCGTTTTCACTCAACACTTTTATCAGAGAGAAAGAGAACATTATGTGGTTTAAGAACATCTCAAGACCATTCTTAATCATCGTATTCTTATTGATCGCTTACACCGTTCATTTAGCCAGCAAAAAACGTCGCCAAACCAACCCTCAATAATCAACACACATGAATACATCTGCTTTAATCATGATGATAGCTGCTTGTAGTATTGTAGCTACCATGACTATATACTATTTTGTAAAAGTCTTAACTGCTCCACCTAGAGACCCTCAAAACGATAGTTATTCTGAAACCAACTAATATGCAAGATTCTCTTCAACAAGCGGCAAGTATTAGTCAGTTTAAAACGACTTTAATCATTTCAGAAATTGTAGTGACTGCCATTGTATTTTATGGCTTTTACTTGATCTTTAATGGCTTTAACAAGAAACAAAAAGCGTTTAAGCAACAACAGAACGGTAAGTAAGGTTATTAGTTATTTGTTATTTGTTATTTGTTATTAGGTTAGGAACCATATGGGGAATGGTTATTAGTTATTAGAGGGTACCATTAACTATTAACTATTAACTATTAACCATTAACTATTAACCATTAACTATTAACTATTAACCATTAACTATTAACCATTAACCAACTACTCAATTTACCTTCCGTTTAGCACCTTTGCGTTTGAGGAATTTGAAGGGACGCAAGACATTAAATTCCTTAGTATATACAACCCCTACACCATTTGTAGTAATAGGCGTACTCAAGGAGGTGGTATTCACCTGGTTGAAACTAGAACGGGTATAGGCTTTGATTTTCACATTGCCCTTTTTAGTGAGTTTGTACTCTAGATTGATATTGGGGATAGAGCTGTAATTGCTAAAACTGCCATCAAAGGTCAATTTATCATTCAAAAACTTGCTACTTAACAATAAACCGTATTCTGCAGGCAATGTAATACTGCCATTTTTATAGATCACATTGACTTTCCAATTGGGATCAATTTTATTTAACCAATTACTCAATTGATTGGATAGTAAATCTGTACCAGCAGAGGATAGCGCTGTAGAACCAGCATTGGTTAATCCAGCCTCTGATTGAGCAAACATTGGGGGCAAGAATTTCTTCATCAACAACAAACTAAATACTTGTCGATTCACCTCTTCTCTGTCAGATTTTATTCTGTTAATAACTGGCGACAATGAACTCGTATAGTTGCCCGCTTCACTTTGTAATTTAGGAAAATTTAAACCAAAGCTCACTTCTGGTAAAAACAAGTTACCTTTTAAATACAATTCACTTTCAACAGTTACTGCTTGTACAGATGTGTTGGCATTAAAATTAGAATTCAAAGCAACTGCAGTTAATAATGGCGATGGACTTGTCGTCTCAGAATTATAGGCTACTATATTTAATTTGGCATCTAAGGGATCTCCATACCAAGTAATGCTTCCTCCAGGACGAATATTAAACGGCTTATTATACAAATCAAAAGCGGTGAACAAATAACGGCCTTTGTCTACTGTATAATTTCCAAACATGAAAAAGTCACCACTTTGATTCATCTCAAGTTTTAAATCACCATGACCTGTACCTGTAATTTTATCCCCTAAAATTTCATCGAATATGATTTCAACATCAGCATCATTTGTAGCTTCTATGTCTAAAACTAAACTGTGCAAAGGGAAATCTGAACTACTCTCTTTAATGATTTTTTTACGGTTGGTTTTAAAATGAACATAATTAGGAAAACTACTAGCTTCTCCTTCACTAATTGGAATATATAACTTTGTGCCTGCAGTAGTTTTAGCTTGAACGGCTAAATCCAAAGCATCAAAGGGTCCATTAATTTGAGCATTACCATTGGCAAAGCCTTGGCCGTAAAACAACTCATTATCTCCCTTAGAAGTATTCAAAACTTGAAATTGTTTTAAATTCATGAGTTCTAAATCCATTTTAAAATCATTGAAGGATTGATGAGTAAAAACGGCTTTGACCATTCCCGTGCCTTTCTTTTGATCTGTGATTGCGAATGGAGAGATATTAAATGAATTGCGATCTATGTCAATATGAGCTGAAAACTGAAGTGGTGAATTCAAAAAATCTACAATACAATTTACTTGTTTTAATTCTAATCCGCCTTTAATAATTGGATCGGAAAAAGTTCCTGTGATGCTCAAACTATCAGTTGTATATAGTTTGCCAGAAAGTTTTGCGAAAATGCCATCTAAATATGGTTGAAATAGTTTAACATCTGTTGGAGGCAAAAAGGCATGCAATTGATAATTCTGAGTAACGCTCTTATAATCTAACTCGCCTTCAATGCGCAAAGAATCCAACAAACCTCTATCTACATATACTTTTAAATGTTGAAGATGCGAATTACTTTGGTTCTTAGTGAATACACTCAAATCTCCAATTGTATCGCCATTGATTGAAAAATCAAAAACATCAATATCTGAATGAAATGCATTATATCCTTCTTGAACTGTCATAAAGACATTTCCATCTGCATGGCCATTCAACTGCGGCAAATCAGTGTGTTTGGCGAAATAATTAACAGTATTTAAACTAAACTCATTAAAAGCAATTGACAGCTTTTGAGGTGTATTGGGCCCTAAAGCGCCATCAACGGAAATAGATTCTTTTTTCAATCTAAACACAAAGTCGCTCAAAGAAAAATTCTCTCCTACAACCAATGCCGAGGCATTTGAATCAAGTCTCCAAATATCATTTGCTACACTTAAATGAACTTTCTTAAGATGAATTTCTATACTATCATTGTGAAATTGCAAATCGCCTAAAGATTGAATACCAATCTTAAATCCAGTATCAATTCCACTAAATGCATAGTCAACTGAGTTGTCGTATACTTTTGACTCAATGTGAATGGCATTGGTATGAATAAAATCCCTGTCAGTAAAATGGCCTAAATCAACAGCCATTTTCAATTGTTGCCCCTTAACTTTATTAGCCTTTAATCTGAGTTGTTTGAATTCATATTGATCGAATACAATCAGCTTATTATTGATTGCAAAATCTAGAGATTGAGTACTGGAATTATAACTCCCCTTGCCAACACATGGCTCTAACTGAAGTTTTGGTAAATACAAAGAGGTGACATCGTAAGGGCGCTTCAAATCTACCTCAAACACAAAATCCTCTTTAGGCAATTGCACTTTAGGCATATTAAAATAAGCAGGAATCAGCTGATGCATCAAATGCAAAATAGAAACATCCAACAATTTAAGTTTAAATTGACCTTTGATACCTGCATCAACAATATCACTTCTAAGTTTAAGCTCTTTGATGTCATTGTATTCATAGGCAGACAAATTCACATAAGGGATGTTCACTTTATTGCCATTTCTCTCAATCGCAATACTTTCTCCGACAATACTCCCTTGAGCATCATCTATACTTTTACCCACAAAATCTAAATTAAATACGCCTTTAAGCCATTGATCTGTATGATCTAATCCAAAACTCTTTAAATTGGCTTTGTGAATATCTGCGGTAAAATGAGCAGATGGCACTTTTAAATCACTTCTAAATTCTCCATCAAAATCTAAATCTAAGTTTTCATCTCTGAATTGGGCTTGACCAGCAAATCTGGCTTTACTCATTTCTCCCTTCGCTGTGATGTTTTTAAAAGTATGACCATTAAAAGTTAAATGGGGCATTTTACCATCTAAACTAATGCGGTAATGATCTCTGCTCATTCCCACCCCATCAATGCGAACATCAAATCCTATATCATCGATTTGGGCTTCCTTAATAAACGCATTAATTTTAAAGAAATCAGTACTCAACGTTCCTGAGTATTTAGCTTTATCTAAACCCTCACTGTATTTAATATTGATGTCTGTTTTAAAATTACCAATTTGCGTAGCAATATTCCCGTAAGAAACAAAATCATTGTAAAAGCCAATAAAGCTGCCTTGGTATTGAACAGTCCCCAAAGCCGCAAAATTACTAGGCATATTATTTTGCGACAACACCTCTAAATCATGATAATTAGATTTAAATTGTTTGACATTAATATCTAAAATGGTATTGTCGAAATTAGGCAAACCAGTCATTGACCAATCCCCATTAAACACAGTCGTCTCAAGGGCTTTAATTTCAGTTGAGTGCCCTCTAAGTTGTGATAACGGGCCTTCACATTGACCTTTTAATTGCAAACTAAAATCATAAGGTTTGAGTTCATCTGAAAAGAAAGCCAAATCAGATGTTCTGATGGTTGAGGCTGTTATATTGGCTTTGATGGTTACATTGTCATTGAATTGATTGTAATCTTTCCAAGTATTGGTTAATAGCTTAAAATCCCCTTCAATTTCACTTTGTTGGCTGTATAAATGAAATTTTTCAAATTCAATGCCTTTTGCGTGAATATTGGTTGTAGCTTGTAATTGTTTGAGTTCAAATCCACATTTCTCTTTTGCTGATAATGCATTGGTTATAAAATGCATAGAATCATCTATCAAATAAAAATCAGATAGACTTGCATGGATATCAGAAAAACTAATTTGATTGTAGTTAAAGGCCATGAAATCAGGTGCCTCATCATTGTCTTGAAAATAGTCATACTTTACATCTTCAAGCGCGACCTCTTGACTATGGATTGTCCATATAATTTGGGGTTTATTGGGATCTCTAGGTCCTGCATCAAAATAATCTAATAAAAACTCGTAATTATCTGTTGAATCTCCTTTGTGCTCACCAAAATACACCTTACCACCATTGATGGCTATTGCATTAAAATCTATTAATCGTTTATTGGCCTTATATGTATTGTAATCCAAATTCAATTCCCTGAAATAAAACATGGTATCTCCGGCCTGGTCTTCAACATACAAATCTTCAATAATAGCTGTCTTAAAAAAAGCTATGTCAACTCCAGAAACTTTTACCTTGGTTTTTAATTCTGTTGATAGATATTCTGTAATACTTTGAGCCAACCATGATTGAACAGGTTTACTTCTAAAAGCAATGTAAAGCAGACCCACCACGAAAAACATGATGAGTAGGATTAATCGAGCTATTTTAGATATCTTTGCTAACACTTTTGGCCTTAAGGGCAAATATAAGTAACCACACAAGAAGACTATACACACAATGACAGAAAAACAAGACACTATCAACATCTTGGCCATTGAATCTTCTTGCGATGATACCGCAGCTGCCGTCATTCAAAACGGCAAAATACTTGCCAATATTGTTTCGAGTCAATTAATCCACCAACAATACGGCGGTGTTATCCCTGAATTGGCCAGTAGAGCACACCAACAAAATATAGTTAAAGTCGTAAGCAAGGCACTTGAAAAAGCAGAAATGTCAACTGATCAATTACATGCAGTTGCCTATACACAAGGGCCGGGCTTAATGGGCTCATTATTAGTAGGTAGTCAATTTGCCAAGGGCCTGTGTTTGGCTTCAAACTTGCCGAGCATTGGGGTAAATCATTTAGAAGCCCATGTGGCTGCTCATTATATTGAGCAACAGCAGCGCTTTCCAATGATTTGTTTATTGGTATCAGGCGGACACACCCAATTGATTTTGGTGAAATCTGAATTAAACATGAGCGTTTTGGGGTCTACCCTAGATGATGCGGCTGGCGAAGCTTTTGACAAAACGGCTAAACTCCTAAATTTGCCCTACCCAGGAGGTCCTTTAATTGACCAATATGCTGAACTTGGCAACGACAAAGCCTTTGAATTTCCTGTCGCGAAATTAGAAGATTACCAATTCAGCTACAGTGGACTAAAAACAGCTTTATTGTATTTTTTGCAGAAGCAAACAGATCCTAGTGCATTTATAGAAAAACACTTAAATGACATTTGTGCCAGTATGCGCAAAGCAATCGTTAAACCCTTGATTCTACAATTAGAAAAAGCCGCCTTAGCGCACAATGTTCAAACCATAGCCATAGCGGGCGGTGTATCTGCCAATGCTTTATTGAGGCGTTCAGTTATTGCACTGGGCGAAAAGCACCAATGGAGAACACTTATTCCGGCCTTTGAATATTGCACAGACAATGCAGCTATGATTGCTATGGTGGCCCATTATAAATATTTAAATCAAGACTTTACGCCATTAAATGCGCTGCCTTTCAGTCGTATGGATTAAGCTTGGGCTTTAACACTCAAAATGGCTTCGCAAATCTGATCTACACCAATGGACTTAATTTCAGTATGACTGTACTGTAATTTTAATTGATTGGCATCTAATTTCATCCATTCAGGATACACAACCCTAACTTGGTGTTTAACATAAGGCTGATAGTTGGTAAACCTTTGCCAATTGGTGGCATTACTAATTACTACAGTATTGGTGGCCGTTAATACCCCATAGTGCAATGCTGCAGAATCTGGTGTCAGCAAAACACTGGCTTCTCCTATAAAAGTCATTAAGTCTAACAAAGAGGTTTGAGCACATAAATCGATGTATTGTAACGTTTTACAAAGTGGTTTTAAAGCCTCAGAAAAGGCAATTGAATTAGGTCCCCCTAAAACAATGATTTTGGCAAAATGCCCTTGCATACGGTGAATTACTTGGGCGTATTTATGAACTGGCCAATTGCGAGCCTTTGAACTTGCAACCGGAAAAATGATCAAATGATTGTGTTTTTTAAATTGAGCAAATGGCGATTGAACCGTATACTCAACAGGCACATGAAACAGCTTTTCAACGAACTCCAAATTTCTAAAATATTCTAATCCGATGGCTTGATCAGAATGTATCGTTGAATGCATGATGGCTTCTGCCTCAGGTAAATTTGGAATGTAACTGTGATGCGTACTCGACCAGGCTATTTTACGGTCAGATTGTGCAGCGGCAACTAGCAAATCATCTAGCTTATACTGTCTGGTAAACAAGGGCGTAAAAACGAGTTCATAAGCATGCTTACTCAAAGTTTGATACTGTTCTAATCGGTATTTTGCATTGCCCCATTGCGCTTTATTGATCCAAATGTAATGATCTGCAAAATCAAACCATGCCTCCACTAATGGCTTTACTTGAGCATTGCCAACAAAAGTGATGGGTTTAGGCGCATTGGCTTTAATGTGGGGAATGCATTGCTGCCAGAATAAAAAATCACCAATATCATCGCATTTTACAATCAATGTACCATGCTTTTTATGGTTGCTATTACTTAGTGTTTGAATGACTTTTAATTCATCCATTAGCCATTGCTTGGTCTTGAGGGCATCGCGTCTAAGCTTCCTTAATTGAAGCCATTTAGACACTGACAATTGTAGCCTCAAGAACAGATTCATTGACCTTGCAAGCGTTTGATTTTTTCTTCTGCATCAGCCTTTTTCTGACGTTCTTTTTCAATCACATCAGGCTTGGCATTGGCTACAAATTTCTCATTGCTCAATTTGGCCTCTACTGATTTTAAAAAGCCCTGTAAATAAGCAATTTCTTCTGCTATCTTTTTTTGTTCGGCTGCTTGATCAATCTGAGATTCAAATGGCACAAAACACTCATCGGTTCCATTCAACACTGTAATGCAATGCGTAGGTTTAGCCTGATTGTATTGAATTTGATTGAGGTTGGCTAATTTCCTAACGATGCCTTCCCACAACTCATAATTAGCAACATTAGGGGTATTGATAATAATATCTAATGGTTGTTTAGGCGATAAGCCTTTACTGTTGCGTATATTTCTAATTTCAGTAACGATACCCAATGGCAAATCATTTAATGCGAGTAGTTCAGTGTTTTCTTTTGGATAGCTTGAAACAATAATGGCTTGAGCTGGATGACCTTCGTGTAATGCATGGTATAACTCTTCCGTAATGAAAGGCATAAATGGGTGCAGTAATTTGAGCAAAGATTCAAAATTAAGCTTGGCTTGATTGATTGTTGAAGCAGCAATTGCATCGCCATAAGTTGGCTTAATCATTTCCAAATAGTTTGAACAAAAATCATCCCAAATCAATTTGTAAATGGACATGAGCGCGTCACTTAATCTGAAGGCTTTGAACTCATTGTGAATGGCATTAACGGCTGTCTGAAACTTCATTTCAAACCACTGATTAGCCAATGCATCTGCAGACAAGACTTTAGCGTCTATTTCAGCATCTACTTTAACCGGCAGACTGGCTAGTAGTCTGTAGGCATTCCAAATTTTGTTGCAAAAATTTCGCCCTTGTTCCAATTGGCTTTCATCGTAAAGAATGTCATTGCCAGCTGGAGCAGATAACAATAAACCCATACGTGTACCATCAGCGCCAAACTGTGCAATCAATTCTAATGGCTCAGGGCTATTGCCCAATGATTTACTCATTTTACGACGTTGTTTATCGCGAACCAAACCAGTAAAATACACATTTGAAAAAGGTTTTTGACCTGTAAATGCATAACCGGCCATAACCATTCTGGCCACCCAGAAGAATATAATATCAGGGCCCGTCACCAAATCATTGGTCGGATAATAGTACTTAAAATCTGCTGAATCTTTGAACCCATCAAACACAGAAATTGGCCACAACCAACTACTGAACCAAGTATCTAAAACATCTTCATCTTGTCTGATGTCTTTTGCTTGGATATGTGGATTCAAGGATTGAAATTGCATCAAGGCTTCAGCTTCAGTTGAGGCCACAACCATATGTCCAAAATCATCGTACCATGCTGGTATTCTATGTCCCCACCACAATTGACGACTAATGTTCCAATCTTTTATGTTGGTTAACCAATGTTTATAGGTGTTTTTAAACTTACTTGGGTGAAAAGCAATTTGATCGTCCATTACATGGTCCAATACTTCAGGATGCTTTTCCATGAACAACTGCATATTTACAAACCATTGAGTAGAGATTTTTTTCTCAATGACTGCATCCGTTCTCTCACTGTGCCCAATTGTATTTTTTATGGATTCTGTTTTTTGCAACAAGCCTTGTTCTTCAAGGTCTTTCACAATTTGTTTTCTGCAGGCAAATCTGTCTAAACCAACATAGGCCCCTGCTCTTTCGTGGATTTTACCTTCATCGGTCAACACATCGATGGCTTCTAAACGGTGTTTTTCACCAATACGGTAATCATTTTCATCGTGCGCAGGCGTTACTTTTAAGCAACCTGTTCCAAAACTCTGATCAATGTAATCATCTGCTATAATTGGCACTACCCTATTAACGATTGGCACAATAACTGTTTGACCAATCAAAGCCTTGTATCTTTCATCTTCAGGATGCACGCATATAGCCACATCTCCCATTAAAGTTTCTGGTCGAGTTGTAGCAATGCACAAGCCATCTGACAGCCCCATTACAGCTTGTTTAGTTTGCTCTGTAAATGGATAGGTGATATAATACAACTGCGCATTATTCTCCTTGTAAATAACTTCTTCGTCACTAAGTGTAGTTAGGCCTTTAGGATCCCAATTCACCATTTTAGTACCACGGTAAATCAAACCATCTCGGTACATAGATACAAATACTTGTGTAACTGCTGTACTCAAATCCTCCTCCATGGTAAAGCGTGTTCTTTTCCAATCACAGCTTGCCCCTAATTTCTTAAGTTGTTCTAATATTATACCGCCGTATTTATGTGTCCAATCCCAAGCATGTTTCAAAAAATCCTCACGGCTTAGATCTTTTTTTTGTATGCCTTGCTCGGCTAGCATTTTAACAACCTTAGCTTCAGTTGCAATACTAGCATGATCAGTACCAGGTACCCAACAAGCGTTTTTACCTTCCATTCTGGCTTTTCTGATCAAGACATCTTGAATGGTGTTATTGAGCATATGCCCCATGTGCAATACACCTGTCACATTGGGCGGAGGGATAACAATAGTATAAGGTTCTCTATGGTCAGGCTGAGAATCAAAATAGCCTTTTGATTGCCAATAGGCATACCATTTTTGTTCTACTTCAGCGTGGAGATAATGCTTGTCTAATTCCATTTACGGCAAAAATACTGAATTTTAATCAGCTCTCAAAAGAGCTCATAGCAGCTATCTTCGGCCCCTTTTGGGTTTGTGACGACCTTGGGTATTTTGCTTTTTAGCATTGGCAGGCTTACTACCTGTTGAGCGCTTAAAAGGCTTTGATGGCTTAGCCTTTGCTTCTGATGACTTGCCAGTATGGATTTTGGAACTTGATTTTGCAGCAGGCTTTGTAGGTTTATTCGATTGTGGTTTTACCTCTGATTGAGACTTTTGAACAGCGTCAAACAGAATGCTAAGTTCTGAGGTACTCAATTCTCGCCATTCACCTAAGGGTAAACCCTTAAGTTCGATGTGCATGATTCTTATGCGCTCTAATTTGATGACATCAAAACCAAAATGTTCGCACATTCTGCGGATTTGACGGTTCAAACCTTGTATTAAGGTTATTCTAAATTTAGTGGGCGCCTCTTGAACGATCTTACATTTCTTGGTCATAACGCCCAACATGGGCACGCCCATTGACATTTTAAGAAGGATGTCTTCAGTAATGGGTTTATTAACCGTGACTATGTATTCTTTTTCATGCTTGTTACCAGCTCTTAATATCTTATTGACCAAATCGCCTTCGTTGGTTAATAAAATCAAGCCCTGAGAATCTTTATCTAAACGGCCTATCGGAAATATTCTTTGACTGTGATTGACATAGTCAACAATGTTGTCTTTAACCCCTGCCTCAGTAGTAGAGGTTACTCCCACAGGTTTATTCAATGCGATTAAGACCAAATCATCAGCCGTTCTGGCTTCAAGGGTTCTGCCATTGACCCTTACCACATCTCCAATGCCAACTTCCATCCCAATTTTAGCCAATTGACCATTGATATATACTTTACCATTGGCAATGAGCTTATCGGCTTCTCGTCTTGAACACAAACCTGATTCACTGATGTATTTATTTAAGCGCATAGCTTTCTTGTAAAAACTCAAGCAAATTACGCTTTGTAAAACTCAAATTAAAATAATTTATCTTAAGTTTGTTCGATTGGCCGTTAACAACATGCTCAAACATCCCCTCTTTAAAGACATTAGATTCTATATACTCATTGCTTTTTTATTAAGACTTTATGCCATCTATTATCCACCAATAGAGTTAACCCACAATTGGCGTCAAACAACCGTCACAATGGTGAGTCGGAATTTTTTAGAAGTCGATGCCAATCTCATGTATCCTCGAATTGACATTGCCGGCGAAAAAACGGGCATTACCGGCATGGAGTTCCCTGTGTTAAACTATTTGATCTACTTGCTATCTTTAGCATTTGGTTATCATGATTGGTTTGGCAGGCTCATCGTTTTATTGATTTCTAGCCTTGGTATTTGGGCCTTTCACAACATATTAAAGAAACAGTTTAACCCACAAATTGCTTTTAATAGCAGCATAGTTCTGCTCTTTTCTATATGGTTTACCTACTCCAGAAAAATAATGCCAGACACCATGGCCATGTCGTTTATGTTCTTTGGTATACAGCAAGGCATAAACTATTTTGAAAGCCCTCGCTTAAAACCTTTGTTGTGGTTTGGATTTTGGATTTGTTTAGGCATTTTGAGCAAACTCCCTGTTGTGTTTCTATTGTTTGTGTTTATCCCTTACATGATTGATCGCCCGCTTCTGCAGCGCAATAAAATGGCTTTTGCTTTGACAGGCTTTTTGGCTCTATGCATCAATTATTTTTGGTATTTTGTTTGGGTACCCTATCTGAATCAGACCTATGAATTTGTTCATTTTTTTATGGGGAAAAGCATGTTCGTAGGCGGATTAGAATTGCTTCAAAATTGGTACAAAACCATTAACCGCTTTTATGAAACCGCTATTAAATTCATAGCCTTTGCTTTCTGTATTTGGGGTTGGATTAGTGCCTATAGACACAAACAAAAACAAATTGCATTCATATCTGGCATTGGTTTTTTAGCCTTTTTGCCCATTATGTTAAAAGGCGGTTTTACGTTTTATCACCATTCTTATTACATTATTCCTTTCGCTCCAATTCTTGCAATTGTGAGTGGTTATGGCATCAGTCAACTCAATCAACTAAAATTCCAATATTTGATCTTATGGGCTATTGCCCTTGAAGGATTGGGCAATCACCTCGACGATTTTGTGATCAAAGATTACTACAAACCAGTCTTGACATTAGAAGCTGAATTAGACAAAGTATCAAATAGACATGACCTTATTTGCATTAATAGTGGAGAGTTTCCTACCCCCATGTATTTCGCTCATAGAAAAGGCTGGGTAGCTTACAATGAACAATTACTTCAACAAAACTTTACCGATTCATTGGCCAATAAGGGTTTAAAACACATAGTGATCTTAAACCATGTATTTGGCGAAAAAATACCACTCAACTACCCCATTGAGTTTCAAAACAATGATTTCACCATTTACGCAGTTAGCCCTTTACAAAACAAACAATAAACCTAGTCGAATCTCAAAGTAAGAGAGTTTTCCCTCTAGGGTTTCATAGATTGATTTTAATGGCACAGAAGCCTCTGAACAGTCCAAAGTTTTGGTCAAGTGTTTAAGCGCTTTCTTAAGCAACTGTTTTTGTTGTTTAGTCGATTGAATTTGTTTAAACTTGAGTGAATGACCGGAGAGTTTTAGTTTCTCTAAATGACTAATAATTGTGGTAGCACTTAAGCCTCTTTGATCGGCAATGCTTTGAATATCATACCCAGCTTGTAGCATTTCTAAGGTTTGATCTTGGGTAGTTTGCCCCAACATTTTATTTTTCTTTGTACTTGGCTTTAAACTCTCTTTAGCAATTTTATAGGGAATTCCATCACAAGCCTTCACAAAGAGATCGAAACGTTTTTCCAATTCAGAAAGCTCATATTGTTGATCAGTTGCCGCTGACAATTCTATGAAGCGTTTGTCGGCTTTAAAAGCTAAAGGATCCATTTGCAAGGCTGTTGCATTATACCCTAACAAATACAAATGGTCATAAGACTTTAATCTACTCAATGCCACATAGCCTTGACCATGCTCAAAGGATTTTCTTAAATCAATAATGGCAGCATCGAGGGTCATGCCTTGGCTTTTGTGAACAGTTATTGCCCAAGCCAATCTCAGTGGCAATTGGGTAAATGAGGCCATTGATTTGCCTTGATCATCATCTATACTCCATTTTTCAGTTTCAACAGCAATCAAATCGCCGGCTAAAGTTTCAACCATTGGCAAACCAGACTCATCAAAATCTACAATCGTTCCAATGGTACCATTCATATACCCTTTCTCAAAATTATTTTTAATGAACATGACTCTAGCCCCTAACTTTAAAACTAAGTCTTCCTCTGTTAAAACTTGTTTTTTAAGTAAATCTCTGAGTGTATCTGGGCCTTTAACCAATGCTTTAAAATGGACTTCTGCTGAATCTAATGCTTGTAAATACTCAGAATTGATTCTATCTACATCCATATTGTGGGTATACAACCTGGTTAAATTGTCTAATGGCGGTGCCGATTTCCCTATGAGACCTTGCAGTTGATCTAAATGATCTGCGAGAATATTTCCTGACCTCATGGCATTTAAAAATTGATTAAGCCCTTGATCACTTTGCCTATGTTGCTCCTGAATATAGCAGATGGTTGGTGACGCCTCAAGCCAAGCTTCAGACATGAACACAAATTTATCTTTGTTGTCTTCACCAAGTTTTCCGACAGGAGGCAACTGAAAAAAATCGCCGGCAAACACTATTTGTATGCCGCCAAAAGGCAAATCATTCCCTTTAAAATATTTTAAAACCATATTGACCAAATTCAGTTGTTGTTTATGCAACATTGAGATTTCATCAATGATTAATACTTGAGCAGATTCAATTTGGTTTTTTAGGTATTTCTTGCCCTTCATGAACTCCAACTCTTTGGGTCCAAGGGCTTCTTTAACGCCTATACCAGACCATGCATGAATGGTTAAGCCATTCATATGTGTTGCAGCAATACCTGTAGAAGCTGTAATGGCAACAGCAACTTGACAAGTTCTTAGATAGTCGATGTACTGATTGAGTACATAGGTTTTACCAGCACCTGCGCTTCCAGTTAAGAATACATTCTTTCCCGACTTTAATAAAGCAAGTGCTTTGTCTTGGTTCATTCATTCAACTGCACTTAATCAGTGATTAACAATCACCTTTTGGCTGTATTGACCTTGGCTGGTTTTTAACTTTAAGATATAGGTACCTGCAGGCAATTCGCTTACAGATATTGGGTTAACACCTTCAATCAAGTCATTAGACTTAACCAACAAGCCATAACTGTTATACAATTCTATGATGGTTTGCTCAGTTGTCATTACATTCAATACATCTTCTGTTGGATTTGGATAAATTACAAAGCCTGATTTAACTGAATTATAGATAGAAGTGTTTTGAATATTGATGTAATCTTTTTTAGTCAAAGTATTAGCACCTGAGGCATTACTCGCTATGAGCGTAATGGTATATTTGCCTGTGGCAGTGAATTGAACATTTGGTATTTTACTGTTCGAATCAGTGGCATTCATCCATTTGTAGGTTGAAGGGCTAATGCGCCAAGTCCATTGAGTTGGTGTATTTTTAGAGAGATCGATCAAACTGATGATATCTGATAACAATGGCGTTGTATCTGATGCCATAAAATCAGCAACTGGAGCTACTGTAACCGAACTAACTGCTATATGATTGCTTTTGAGTAAAGAATCTGAACCAGATAGATTAGCTACATACAATTTAATGGAATATGTACCAGCTTGAGAGAAAGATACATAAACAACGCTATCCGTCAATTTGGAATTGTTTAATAAACTATAACTACTTGGTGAGATAGTCCATTTAAAAGCGCTTGGTTTATTGGTAGAAGTATTGGTTAAAATAACTGTTTGACCTTTGGTTGCTGAAGTGGTTGACGCCACAAAACTACATACAGGCGCCAAACTAGGCAATATGCTTCTTACCACATTATTTCCCATATCTACTACATAAAACAAATCGTTCTTTTTGTCATATACAATTCCACTTAAGTCTTCAAATCGAGCAGCAGTTCCAACTGCATCGGTATAACCATTTTGATTGGCATTGCCAGCAAAAACAACCAGATTTGAATTATCATATTTTTTTACACAAAGTGATTCAACAATGTACAAGGCAGAACCAACTTTACAAAGATCTTTTGGACCAAATAAGCCAGTATTTACAACATCGCTAACAGCATTAGTTGACAAATTAATTCTTCTAATCGCACTATTACCATAGTCTGCTACCAGTAAATCATTCCCATCTAAAAACACATTATAAGGTGCAGCAAATCGAGCTGCTGATCCAGTGGCATTAACATATCCTGCATTGCCCGGTGAACCGGCGATGGTTGTTACTGAACCTCCTGAAATTTTTCTAATCACATGATTGTTTCTATCTGCCACATATACATCACCATTCGCTGCTACGGCTATACCAGATGGTCCGTTGAATTTTGCACTTGATTTGGCTGCATCTAAATGAGCCCCATTAAACAATTTTACACCTGCAAAGGTTGATACGATTTGTTGAGTACCATTGTTGATGTATGGTTCCATTTTTCTAATCTGATTATTATCCAGATCCGCAACAAATAACTCATTGGTCCCAGGATGAATCGCCAAACCTGCTGGTCTTGAAAAACGAGCTATAGAACCGCCTCCATCTTTACTATCTGCTGCGCTTGGATATGTAGGATCAAGTGTATAACCTGCTGCTAAAAAACCTCTATCAGCCTTAACCCAAAAAATATTGTGTTCGTTACTCACATACAATCTGCCAAGGGTATCAATATCAATGCCCATAGGTGCAGAGAACAAAACGGTATCTTTGTGATTATTACGGTAACCGGTATAACTACCTGAACCGTTGTATTGAACACCTGCATAAGTTTTTACAGTTTGCGCAGTGGCATAAAAACCAGCTAGCGATAAAAAAAGTGCAGAAAAAATAGTTCTCATAAAAAATTATAAATTAGCGACTGCTTGATTGATATTATTTTCGATGGTATTTAACACATCATTGTAGTCCCTTCCATTGAATTGTTGCCCAGTCATGGCCTCGTATAACTCTGTGTAACGATCTGTAACAGATTGAACAAATTCATCTGTCATGGTTGGAATCAATTGTCCTTCCAAACCTTGGAAGCCATTTTCCATTAACCATTCACGTACAAATTCTTTTGACAATTGCTTTTGAGGTTTACCTGCTTTTTGTAACTCAGCATACTTGTCTAAGTAGAAAAATCTACTAGAGTCCGGCGTGTGCACTTCATCTATTAACATCAATTGACCTTGATGCAAACCAAATTCATATTTTGTATCTACTAATATCAATCCTCTCTTAGCCGCCATTTCAGTACCTCTTGCATATAACTTTAGGGCAACTGAAACCATTTCATCTAATATCTCTTTTGAGCAAATTTGTTGTTCCAAAATACCATCAAGACTAATATCAACATCATGCCCTTCTTGACTTTTTGTAGCTGGTGTTATGATAGGTTGAGGGAAGGCATCATTTTCATTTAAGCCATCCGGCATTCTAACGCCACAAATCATGCGCTCACCAGTTTTGTATACTCTCCAAGCATGTCCGCACAAGTAACCTCTCACAACAATTTCAATTGGAATAGCGTCACATTTAATACCAATTGTAACATTGGGGTCTGCCACTGCTATTTTCCAATTTTGAACGATGTCTTTTGTGGCATCTAAAAAATAAGCCGCAATTTGGGTCAAGACTTCTCCCTTATGTGGTATTGCTCTTGGTAAAACATGGTCAAATGCAGAAATCCTATCACAAGCTACCATGACTAAATGGTCTTGTTTGATGGTATATACATCTCTAACTTTACCTCTATAAAAAGCGGTTTGGTCTTTGATGAAATAATTGGTGGCCATTAAGCCTTTTTCTATTTTCAAATCTGAGCTCATAACAACAATAGATTAATGTACAAAAATACACGCTGATTTTAAGGAATCAGAGTTGACTTATAAACAGACTGACCAGGCCGTAATAGAGCCCCTCAATATTGTCGTAACCGACTGAAAATCAAGCCTCGTAGGCCTTTATGATCTCTTTCACCAAACGGTGTCTTACGACATCATCAACATTTAATGCAACGATCTCAATCCCCTTGATTTTGCTTAAAATCTTAGTCGCTTTCATAAGGCCTGAAGTCTGTTTCGCAGGCAAATCTACTTGACTTAAATCGCCGGTAATAATGACTTTGGCAGAAGGGCCCATTCTGGTTAAAAACATTTTAATTTGAAGATCTGTGGTGTTTTGAGCTTCATCTAAAATCACAAAACAATTATCCAGAGTTCTTCCACGCATGAAGGCAAGTGGCGCCACCTCAATGGTTCTATTATCTAAATACAATTTAAGCTTGTCTGGTGGTATCATATCATCCAACGCATCATAAAGAGGACGTAAATAAGGATCAATTTTTTCTTTTAAATCGCCAGGCAGAAACCCTAAACTCTCACCAGCTTCTACTGCTGGCCTAGTCAATATAATGCGTTTAATTTCCTTGTTTTTCAATGCTTTAACAGCCACTGCTACTGCCGTGTATGTTTTACCTGTTCCAGCAGGCCCCAAAGCGAATACTATATCATTATTGGCTATTTCTTTAACCAATTTTATTTGATTGGCAGTTCTTGCTTTTATTGGTTTGCCAGAATTACCATATAAAATGATGTGCTTATCGCCCTCAGTCATAAGGTCTGGCATGGGATGAATCTGAGCTTCAGTAGCAAAAACTTCACGGAGTAATGAATCATTCAATTCTCTCCCCTTTTCAATGAGGGTTTGAAGTTGGGCAAACTGAATTAAAAACGCTTCAATATCTGCTGTTTCACCAACGACTTTAACCTCATTGCCTCTCGCAATCAGTCTTAATTTAGGGAACATCAATTTTATTTTGTCCAAAAATTGATTGTTAGGCCCATATATTTCAATGGGATGGACGTCTTCGATTAAATAAATTTTTTCTGACAATGCTAAATCCTTTTTAATTCGTGAAAATAGTGAATATTTTTGCAACGAATATAACACAATTTGCAGAGCATTTTTCTCATATCTGATTTTCAGGATCAATCTTTTCAGATTGGCTTATTGAAAGCCGCATTGTTAAGACCTATTCCGAATAGTCAATTCATTGATGTGACCCATGCCGTCAAATTGAATAATACGATTGAGGCTGCTTTTATTAGCCGTTCGCTATTGGAAGAGTTGCCAGAACAAAGTATCTGCGTGATGGCTGTAGGTCAAACCAATACTTGGGTTGCTTATCCCTATCTTACAAGTTTAATCCTTTGCCCCAATAATGGCTTATTGAGTATGACACTACCCGATTTGAACCACCGTCAAGCAGTCTTATTTAACCAATCAAAATTAGAACAAGTATTAGCTCAATGGATGAATAATAAAACCATAGAGCATGATCTTCCACTTGACCAATTGGAAATTCGCTACAATAAAAAGCCACAATTTAATGAGCAAATTTGCATTGCGGAATGTGCCTTCATTGATGGAAATGGCAATTGTTATTTCAACATCAAACGCGATGAACTAAACGACTTCCTTAAACAAAGGCCTTTCAGTATTAAGATACAACACTACAATGGACAATTGTTTACCAAAATCCACAAACAAGTTAACGATGTGGTTTCTGGTGATGCTCTATTCAGATTTGACCATCTTGGACACTTATTATTTCAAGTCAATCAAGGCAGTGCAAAACAATTGTTTCGAATAAAAGACGATACTAAAATCATAATCGAACTCCAATGATAAACAGAATTGTAAAAATGACTTTTGAGCCAGCCTTAATCAATGACTTTATGGACGTTTTCAATGCCTCAAAAGATAAAATTAGACAGTTTGAAGGTTGCCACGGCATGATTTTATTGCAAGACACACAGCATGCTAACATACTTTTCACTTATAGTCAATGGGAAAGTGAAGCGCATTTAAACCATTACAGAGCATCAGAACTCTTTAAAATTACTTGGGCCAATACCAAAAACAAATTTCAAGCAAAAGCGGAAGCGTGGTCTACCCATACGCTTGATGCCCCTACACAATAATCTAAACCATAAAAAAGTTAATTCCCTATGAAATATTTATTATCTGCTTTTGTTTTACTGTTCAGTTTAAATGCTGCATTGGCACAAAACAAAGTATTAGCAAAAGCTGAGAAAGCTTACATTGATGGCAATTTAGGATCTGCTAATAATGCCATAGATAAATGTCTTAAAGACAAAGACAATAAAAACAACGTGATGGTATACTTATTAAAATCCAAAATCATGTTGGGCATTAGCAAAGATAAAAACTTGTACAGCAAATACCCTGGAGCGCTAAAAGATGCCTTAAAATATGGTGAAAAGGCCATGATACTTTTAAAAAGTGCTGATATGGTAAAATACGGCAATGACTTTGTAAACCATTTCCAAGTATTGTATGATGAAGATGCCTACTTTAAAACTTTGCTTAAAATCAGTAACAAAGAGGCAATGGAATCTTATGACTTGAACAAATATGCCAAAGCCCTTCCGATGTTTAGAAGAAGTTTAGCCTTCAGCAATGATACTCAAGCTCAAGTGCTGATGGCTGATTGTTATTGGCAATTAGGTCAAAAAGCTGAGAGTGTGCCAATGTTTAAAAATACTGCAGAAATGATTTATGCAGCTGTATTAGACAGCAATTCTAAAGTATACGGTTATCAAAAGGAACCATTCAGAAAACTATGTCTGTATTATATCAGCATTAAGGCCTATGATTCTGCCTATTTGATTGTAAAAAATGGTCGTGAGATTTTCCCTAATGACCCAGTTTTGAATGATTATACTTATGGCTTATTGCGCTACAACTTAGAAAAAATCCCACCGAGCATAGATTATTTAAATGCCATCAAAATGGGCCTAAAAGATTTTCCTGCAGATTCATTTTTAAACCACAGAGAAAATTCAATTTATATTTATTTATTGAACAGCTTGGCCATTGAACACCAGCAAAAAGCATTTGATTCTTTGATGACAGTGTTTTGCAAGACCAAATTAGAAAAAGCCAAGTTAAACGACTTTAATACCGTACAACGTTTTGACGCCTTTGCTGGCAAATCAGTGTCGGAATGTGAAAGCATACTGAAATCACAATTCAAAAATATGGCTTTGAGCGAAGCCTGTTATGCTTTATGGATGCATCAAAACGCGGCTAGCATTAATGCCAACAAAGTTCCAGAGCTTGGCTTTCAATCAGCTATCATGAGCGAAGCTGATATTCAAATGGCTGAATATGTTTTTAACAACCACATGGCCTTAAATCCCAAACAAAGATCTTGGATAGCTTATAGTTTTAGAGGTAAATACACACAAAGCAAATTTACAAACCCCGTAAAATTTTATGATTTGTTATCAATGATTCACTTATGTGATTCAGCATCAAAATATTCTAAGACCTTTGAATTCCAAAAACAATCTGTCAATTACCGTTTGCAATTACTGAGTCAAAGTATTGACAGCAATGAGTTTTATTTATTCAGAGACCTTTGGCCTTCTACTTTACAAATGTGTAAAGCAAGTATATATGTTGCCCAAAATAAAACCCTACAAGCCTTGTGGCAACCTATGATTGAAAAAGATTTTAAAATCAATTATTTCGGATCAAGGGTCAATACTGGCAACAAAACTGAAGCCGGCATCCCTACATATCAATGGAATGGTTATGCAGATTCTTGTATTGCAGGCAGCATGCCAAAATCTGTTATGGAATCTGCAGAACGCAGAGTCAACTATTTCAGAAGAACTGCTGGTTTAAATAGCCCAGTAGTTTTTACCATTCAAAACAATGCTTATTGTATGTCTGCCGCATTAATGTGTGAGGCCAACAAAAGCATGAGTCATGAACCAAGTGATGGATGGCGTTGTTATATTCCTGCAGGTTTGGATGCCTTAAAACAAGGCATCATTTCAAAGGACGGTAACCCTGCTATTGCCATTACAGCAGCTATGGGACAAAACCACCCAAGTGTTGGCAATAGACGTTGGTTGTTGTCGCCAAAGACCCAATACATGGGCATTGGTACCTCAAAAACCTACTCTGTGATCTATGCACTAGATCAAAGTCGCTTAATTGACAGCAATCAATACAAGAATCAATTCATTGCTTGGCCACCAGCTAAGGACTGCCCTAAAATGTTAATCTTTAAAAAATGGAGTTTTAGCATAGACAGTGACCTTAAAGGTGCTGTTGTTGAGATGCAAGATGCACAAGGCAATCCAATTGAACTCAAGCAAGAAGCTGTTGTGAATGGTTATGGCATGAACACTTTGGTTTGGGAACCAAGTATAAATTTGAAATCATTAGATAATAACAGTTCATTTAAAGTTAACATCACATTAGCCAATAAAGCAAGTTTTCAATACTTGGTAAACGTTATTGATATCCCTTAAGCTATGTTGTTATTTGACCAAACCAGCATTGATATTGTTTCTATTCATCAAGTAGGCAACAAATACAATGGCGAAGACTTAAGCATCTCCAAACATCCATTAGCAACTTCCAGCGCTGAAATGGACACTATGCTTAAAAAATATTTTTTACAAGGGTTTGCCACTCCAGAATATTATCAATTTACCTCAAGTAATGAAGATGCCAGTTTAAACCCTTTGAATCAATTTGTAAGCGATGTATTTTCCGGGAATGGCAACTTTCACACCAACAGTGTGCATATCGCTAAGCACTTATATGAATCAAGTAGACACCCAATGATCAAAGCGGGAGATTTACTAGTGGTTTATTTTTCAAAGGTCAGAGCGAATAATGAACTATGTGACGCCATTGGTATTTTTAAATCAGAAACAAAGAATCCTTTCCTCAAGATTCAAATTGAGAAAGGCAATGCCGAAATCCTTTGCGACAAGGGTATTCAATTAGATAAACCAGATAAAGCTTGTTTGATTTTAAATCAGAATGAAAACGATGGCTTTAAAATGGTTTTATTCGACAAAACCAACAAAGGCGAAGAGGCTACTTTTTTCAAGGAAATGTTTTTAAATGTTAGACCCATCAAGGATGAGTTTTTGCAAACAAAATCTTTTCTGCAAATGACTCAAGCCTATATCAGCCAACAAATCACGGAAGAGTTCGAAGTTAATAAGACAGAACAAATTGATTTATTAAATCGATCCATTGATTACTTTAAAACACATGACAATTTTGTTCAGGCTGAATTCGAACAAGATGTGTTAATGGACGATAACATTGTTCAATCATTCCAGAAATTCAACAAAAATTATGCTGAAGCGCATGATTTAGAAATAGTCAATGCTTTTGATATTTCTCTAGCTGCAGTTAAAAAACAGTCTAGAGTGTTTAAAAGCATTCTAAAGTTGGATAGAAATTTTCACATTTACATACATGGCAATAAAGATTTAATTGAGCATGGAGTTGAAAAAGATGGTCGAAAATTTTACAAGATTTATTACGAGCAAGAGTCATAATTCTGTTGCTCTGAATAATTTGTATAAACCCAATTAAATCAATATACTTGCAATTGTAATTCCAACCCTTGGGTTGTATACTTTCTATTTATGAGAAATTACAAAAAACTTTTTCCTCTAATGAAACTTCGTGTATACATAGTGTATGGATTAGCTTCGATGGTATTAATCATATCAATGCTATTTGCATACAGATACACTTGGGGTTTTGACCATTACCGCAACCATAAAACTTGTATTTCCGAAATGGGCATCAAAACCAGTAGATTGACTGTACCTCCCTCTATTTTGTTTTTCAAATTGGATGGCTCATACAATAGCTTTGCTATCAAACGCACAACAGTTGCTGAATATGATACCTTTTTAAACAATATACAAGTTGGTGATACCATACTATTGACCCATGATTACATCCCCAATATAAGCCATGCTATGAATGATCAAATCATACACATGCAAAAAGGTTCAATGGTCTTTATAGACATCATGAAGCGAAGACATCGCGATTTATACATTGCCTTGAGTTTGTTTTTTGTAAGTATAGCAATGAGTGTTTATGCCTATTTATTAAATCAAAAAATCACTCGCAAGCTTAAACACATTGGTTCAGAGTTTGAAGGTTTGGGCAATTACACCTTTTAAATTAAGGCATTGAAATCGTAATATTGATGCGCTTCAAGCCTGCTTTGGCTTTGTCTTGATTATCATCCAACAAGACAGCGTGCTTATAATCATTATAAGCTCCAGTACTATTCTTTAATTGTTCCTTCATAAAACCTCTCAGAGTATAAGCATCAGCATATTCAGGAGACAAGGTTATGGCATCATCTAAAAACGAGATAGCCTTACTGTAATCATTAAACAGGCCATGAATAAACCCAAGATTGTAACGGCAAAAAATATGTGAAGGATTGATTCTAGCAACAGCCTCATAAAGTTTCATCGCATCTTTGTACTGATGGTGTTGTTGTAAGTATAGACCTTTAGCATACAATGCCTCATCACTAAACGCATTAATTTCAAGCGCTCTATCAAAAAACAACAATGCTTTTTTATTGTCAAGCTGAGCATAGTAATTGCCTAATTGCATGGTAGCATCATAATGTTTACTATCATACGTGAGTGTTTGCTCGAACAATAAAATAGCCTTAGAAGTATCTCCCGTTTCTTTAGCAATAATGCCCAAATAAAAATAAGGACCAGGATTAGCTACTTCTTGTTTATTGGCTTTAATGTATAAGGCCTGAGCTTTTGAATAATCTTGTTTGGCCAAATACAATTTGGCTAGATCCATAGTAGCATCGAAAAAGTTTGGATTCAATTGAATGGCTTTATTGTATGACTGCTCTGCAATTTTAGCGTTAGCAGTATCACCAGACATTAAATATTTGGCATGCACATAATGGTAAAGCGGATTGATAGAATCTAGCTGAAGTGCATACTCTATATCGTACTGCGCCTGTTTAAAGTTTTGCTCATAAAAAAAAGTATTAGATCGTTTGTAATACAATTCAGGATTACTTGGCTCCAAATTAATTTTCTTACTGATATTGCGAATTTCAACAGAAAAAGAAGTGTCAGACTCTGCTATAAAACGAGGGTTTTGAGCTTGCTTACAGGCAGGTAACCCTGTGAGCATCAGGATAAATAGTAGGCAAAAACATATCGGGTAACGAAACAACATTGGGTAAAATTCTGTATTTTTACCAACAAATTTAGATAAAAAAATGCCACATTACCATAGAGCCGGTAAAATTCCGTCTAAAAGACATATTCAGTTCAGAAAACCTGATGGCAAACTCTACTCAGAAGAATTAGTCAGCACTGAGGGTTTCTCAAGTACATATTCTTTGGTTTACCATTGTCATCCACCAACTTTGGTTGAATCAATTGGCCAACCATACTCTGTTGCTCCTGTGGCAGCGATTGCAAACAACATGCAAAACAGGTCTTTTTTGACCTTTAGTGTAGCCCCTAAGAAGGACTATTTACAAAGCCGTGTGATTCAGTTATTTAACAATGACATGTACATGTCTTCTGCTGCTCCTCAAGCCTCCATGACTGATTATTTTTACAAAAATGCAGATGCAGATGAAGTCATTTTTATACATGAAGGCAGTGGCTACTTGCAAACTTTATATGGCAAAATTCATTTTGAATATGGCGATTATTTAGTCGTTCCTAGAGGAGTTATTTATCAAATCCATTTCAACAATAGTCAAAACAGGTTAATGATCATTGAATCTTTTAGCCCTATAAGACCACCAAAAAGATACCTCAACAATATGGGGCAATTTTTAGAACACTCTCCTTATTGCGAAAGAGATATTAAATTGCCAACGGACTTAGAAACCCACGATGAACACGGCCAATTTAAAGTTCTAATCAAAAAAGGTGATGAGATTTTTCCTTACACCTACACTACCCACCCTTTTGATGCTATTGGTTGGGATGGCTATCACTACCCGTATGGCTTTAGCATTCATAATTATGAACCAATTACCGGTCGAGTGCACATGCCACCTCCGATTCACCAAACATTCGAAGGACACAATTTTGTAATTTGTTCTTTCGTGCCGCGCTTATACGATTACCATCCAGAATCTATACCTGCGCCATACAACCACAGCAATGTTGATTCTGATGAAGTTCTATACTATGTTGATGGTGATTTCATGAGCAGAAAACACGTAGAAAAAGGCATGATTACCCTGCATCCTAAGGGTATTCCACATGGCCCACACCCTGGTACTGTTGAAAAAAGTATAGGTGCAAAGGAAACCAAAGAACTCGCTGTTATGATAGACCCATTTTTCCCGTTAAAAATCACTCAAGCAGCCCTCCAAATTGAAGACCCAAGCTACTACAAAAGCTGGGTAGAATAAACCCCTGTTTTACTTAATCGTTAAAACACATTTATACTCTCAAGTAAAATGGGTAGTTTGATATATTTTACCTATTTTTGCGCCCTTTAATACTGAAAACATTTATTATGAATCAAATTGTCTATTTAGTACCCTTATTAGGCCTCGTAGGTTTACTGGTTATGGCCGTAAAATCTGCCTGGGTTAACAAACAAGAAACTGGCGACGAAAACATGAACCGCTTGGCATCATACATTGCCAAAGGCGCTATGGCTTTCTTAAAAGCCGAGTGGAAAGTGCTTAGTTATTTTGCCATCATTGCTGCTATCCTATTAGCTTGGAGCGGCACTTTGGTTGAAAATTCTCATCCAATGATTGCAGTGGCTTTCCTTATTGGTGCTGTATTATCAGCATTAGCTGGTTACATCGGCATGAACATTGCCACTAAGGCCAATGTTAGAACCACGCAAGCCGCCAGAACAAGTTTAGCTAAAGCCTTAAAAGTATCATTCAATGGTGGTACAGTTATGGGTTTAGGGGTTGCAGGTTTAGCCATTATCGGTTTAGGCTCATTGTTTATATTATTCTACAACATGTTTGTACCTATTGGTACTAGCAATATGGAAACAGCCATTGAAGTATTGGCAGGTTTTTCATTAGGTGCTGAATCAATTGCCCTATTTGCAAGAGTTGGTGGCGGTATCTATACTAAAGCTGCTGACGTTGGTGCTGACTTAGTTGGTAAAGTAGAAGCTGGTATCCCTGAAGACGATGTGCGTAACCCTGCAACAATTGCAGACAACGTTGGAGACAACGTAGGTGACGTTGCTGGTATGGGTGCTGACTTATTCGGTTCGTATGTGGCTACAATTTTGGCGACAATGGTATTGGGTCAAGAAATCAAATTACCTAACAATGATATTTCACCTGTATTGTTACCAATGTTGATTGCTGGCATGGGTTTGATCTTCTCTATCGTTGGTACTTGGTTTACTCGTATCAAAAACGAAACTGATTCAGTTCAAAACGCTTTGAACATGGGTAACTGGTCTTCAATCATTTTAACTGCCATTGCTTCCTATTTCTTAGTTGATTATATTTTACCTAATGGTACACTTACACTTAGAGGTTTTGAATTCACCAAAATGGGTGTATTCTCTTCTATCATTGTAGGTTTGGTTGTTGGTGCTTTAATGAGCATTGTAACAGAATACTACACTGCCATGGGCAAACGTCCTGTTAATTCAATCATTCAAAAATCAGCTACAGGCCATGCGACTAACATTATCGGTGGTTTGTCTGTTGGTATGGAATCTACGGTTATTCCTATTTTAGTTTTAGCCGCTGGTATTATCACTTCCTATAGTTTTGCTGGTTTATACGGTGTGGCTATTGCCGCTGCTGGTATGATGGCGACTACAGCTATGCAATTAGCGATTGATGCTTTCGGTCCTATTGCTGACAATGCTGGTGGTATAGCTGAAATGAGTCAATTACCTCCTGAAGTTCGTGAAAGAACTGATAATCTTGATGCTGTAGGTAATACAACAGCAGCAACTGGTAAAGGTTTTGCGATTGCTTCTGCAGCTTTAACTTCATTGGCATTATTTGCGGCCTTTGTTGGTGTTGCAGGTATTGATGCCATCAACATATACAAAGCCCCAGTATTAGCGGCTTTATTTATTGGTGGTATGATCCCATTCATTTTCTCTTCATTAGCTATTGCAGCAGTTGGTAGAGCAGCTATGGATATGGTGAACGAAGTTAGAAGACAATTCAGAGAAATTCCGGGCATTATGGAATACAAAGCCCAACCAGAATACGAAAAGTGTGTAGCCATTTCAACCAAAGCTTCATTAAGAGAAATGTTAGCTCCAGGAGCTATTGCTTTGTTGGTTCCAGTTTTAGTTGGTTTTGGTTTTAAAGGCGTATTCCCTGACACCAGCTCTGCTGAAATCTTAGGTGGTTTGTTAGCAGGTGTTACTGTAAGTGGTGTGTTAATGGGTATTTTCCAAAACAACGCTGGCGGTGCTTGGGATAATGCAAAGAAATCTTTTGAAAAAGGGGTTGAAATCAACGGCGAAACATTCTACAAAAAATCTGAGCCACATAAAGCTTCTGTAACTGGTGATACTGTTGGTGATCCTTTCAAAGACACTTCAGGTCCTTCAATGAACATCCTAATCAAATTGATGAGTATTGTTTCATTGGTAATTGCGCCACATATTTCAACAGCCTCTCATGGTGCTGATAAAGATTGTTGCAAAAATAAAACTGAAGTATGTGCTTCAGAGAATCCACATATGAACGGCAAATGCGATATGACTTTGTGTGCAACTATGAGCAAAGACGAGTGTGCTAAAATGTGCGATAGCCTTGGTTGTGACTCAACTCAAAAAGCTCATTGCTTAAGCATGTACGATGCTAATGGCAATTGGATTGGTCAATGCCCAGCAGACAAAATGGAATGCCAAGGCGATGCTGACGGTAAATGTTGCAAAGGTGAAACTGAAAAAGCTTGTGCTGCTGACCCTGCGTCATGCAAAAACAAAGCTGAAGGCAAAGCTTGTTGCAAAGACAAACATTAATCAATAAATCATTATCACAAAAGCCTCTGAATTTCAGGGGCTTTTTTTATGCCTTTAAACGATCGAGCAATATCGCAGCGCTAACTGCTGCATTCAAAGACTCTGCTTGCCCGAATCTAGGGATGGTTAATTCATAAGCAGCTTGAGCCATAAGCATTTGATCAACACCATGCCCTTCATTACCAATCACTAATAAGCCTTTTTGAGGCAAAGGTCCCTTATGAATATTAATCCCATTAAAATCAGCAACCACCAATGGCAAATCTACTAACTGAGCATACTTTAAAATATCGCCATATATCACTTTAACCCTTAGAAAACTACCCATAGTTGAATTGATGCATTTAGGCGCATAAACATCTGTGCAACCAATACTGCAAACTATGGTATCAATACCATACCAATCAGCTATTCTGATGATGGTCCCTAAATTACCTGGATCCTGAATAGCATCCAAGCCAATCACCCAAGGCCCTTTGCTCTTATGATTTGACCAATCGGGCATTTGAACCAAGGCTAAGACCTTTTGTGGGGCAAAATGCGAAGACAACTGTTTAAGTTCTTGGTCAGTCACTTCAAAAACCTGGGCTTGTTTTAAATCTAATTGATTGTTATTCAACCATTCAGAGACGGCAAACAGCTTTGTAACTTTATAGGGGCTTTTCAACAATTCGGCAATACTTTTTTCTCCCTCGACTATAAATTGGCCGTATTTTTGTCTCAGTTTCTTATCTTGAAGACCCTTGACCAATTGAATATTCGCTTTACTAATCATGGCTTAAAAGCTTTGTTAGGCTTATTGTTGATGTTCGTTGTTGCCTGCAAAACTACCAAATTAGTTCCCGAAGGACAACATTTATTGGTTAAAAATAAATTGATCAGTTCAGACAGCAGCAATAACCTCCTATTGAACGTTATGTCGAAACTAGACGACGAAAAAGCTTTGTATATCAGACACAAGCCTAATCGCAGTATCTTGTTATTGGGTAAATTCCACTTAGGATTATACAATTTAGGCTCATCCAAGAAACATCCTGAAAGAAGCGACTCCAGTCGATTTAGGACCTTATTAAGGAGCTATGGTGAAGCCCCTGTAATATTAGATACCAATCAAATTGAAAAGTCTGAACTAAACTTACAAAACTACTTAATTTCAAAAGGGTATTTCAACTGTTATATTACCCATAGCATTCAATACAAAGGCAAAAAGGCTACCGTTATTTACAACATTATACCTGCACAAACCTACACCATTCAGAGTGTTAATTTGTTTGCAGACGATGCTGAAGTAGACGTTTTCTTAAACCAAAATATGTCTAAATCCTACCTCACAAAAGGCAGTATTCTTGATTTAGATATGATCAATAAAGAGCGTAACCGTTTAACCCTGCTTATGCGCAACAATGGATACTTTGATTTCACCAAAGACTATATTGATTTTGAATTAGATACGAGTGCCATTAGAAAAGGCTTAAACATTAGCATAGCTATAGCCAACAAAAGCAACCAGGAGCGTTTTGAAAAGCTAAGTATCCAAAAAATTAAGGTGGTCTTTGAAAACGATTCTGAAACCCAAAAATTAACGCCCCCAATTACTTTTAATGGTGTAGAATTTCATTTCAATGGATTTCCAATTAAACCTCAAGTCATATTCAACGCTTTACAATTTCAGATTGGCGATTTATTTAAAGTAGAAGAGATGGAACACACTTACGCCAAGTTATCTGAGTTCAGTTTATTTAAATTCATTGATATTGGGTATAAACCTTCGGTGATAGACAGCATAAAAGGCCTTGAAGCCATAGTCTCATTAAAAACCAACTATAGGCAAACTTTTACCATTGAGCCGCAAGGGATTATGTCTCAATTAAACCGAATTCAAAACATTAATTTGGGCAACTCATACGGGGTTGCGAATAGTTTAATCTGGACCCATAGGAATTTATTTCACAATGCCGAATTGTTTAACATTAGTGCCAATACACGTATTGAGGCCCAATTATACCGCGACACCAACACCAATAAAATCAAGCATTTCAACCCTGCCTATCAGCAAAGTTTAAATTTATCTTTAAGTATACCTAAGTCATCTATTCTTAAGCCTTTAGAAAAACTGCCACAAGTAAAATCTATTAAAACGAATTTCAATTTGTCTTTGTTGTATGAGAAGAATCCTGACTATTTAAGAAAAATCATACCCCTTACCTACCAATACCAAATCAGCACAACTAGAGCCAATTGGTTTATCAATGTATTTGAAATGTCTTTCAGCCGTAATACACTTAAAATAGACATTTCGAAAAGAGCTGATAGTGCATTTATTCAGAGATTGTTTTCCAATAACCTAATAACCTCCTCAGGCCTTAGTTTCCTATTTTCAGATAAAAATACGACTAAAAGTCGATCTAGTTTTTTCATAAGGGCCAATGTGATAGAATTTGGAGGCAATATTCACCGATTAATTCGCAGAACATTAGACACCAAACAGCAAACTGACACGTCCTACCAATTGTTTAAGGTCAATTATTACCAGTATGCCAAATCTGAAATTGACGCCCGTTGTAGCACTGTTTTCAGTGAAAACCATTCAAGCATATTGCGTTTTAATTTAGGGTTAACCTACCCTTATGGCAATCAATTGGTCGTACCGTTTGACAAATTATTTTTTATTGGTGGGGCCAACAGTTTAAGAGCTTGGCGACCAAGAACAATTGGACCCGGAAGTTATGCCGAAAGCTCAAAGAACTTCAGGATTGACAGAGCTGGTAATTTAATTATACAAGCCAATGCAGAATACCGCTTTGATATAATAGATAAAAAAGTTGAAGGTGCATTATTTGTTGATGCAGGCAATGTTTGGTTGGCTCGCAATGTGAACAATGTTGATCCATTAAAGTTATTCAAACCAAGATCTTTCCTCTTTGAAACGGCAATGAACACAGGTATTGGATTGCGTTTCGACTTTGAATTTTTCTTATTCAGATTGGATTGGGGCATGCAAATTAAAAACCCAGAGAAACCAGTTGGTGAAACTTTGGTCATCAAAGACTTTGCTCGCAATAAATACTTCACCAAATATTCCATTTTGAATTTTGGTATCGGCTACCCTTTCTAAGCTACTTAAAAGAAGGCGCTATCAATCTCGTTTTTTATTTTGCATTGCATCGGATAAATTTTATATTTGCACTCCTTAAACGGTGGTCATAGCTCAGATGGTTAGAGCATCAGATTGTGGTTCTGAGGGCCGTGGGTTCGATTCCCATTGATCACCCTTAATAAAAAAGCCTCTGAAATTTCAGAGGCTTTTTTGTTATCAATACCCTAAGGTTGATTATTTTCTTTTGATTACTTTTTCAACTGCTGCAACCACATCAATGGTATCAATATGGTATTTAGCCATCAATTCATCTGGTGTTCCACTTTCGCCGAAGGTGTCATTGACCCCAACCATTTCAACCGGCAAAGGCATTTGGCGCGCAAGTAATTGGCAAATGCTATCGCCCATACCACCATTAAACATATGCTCTTCCGCAGTTACCACACAACGGGTTTTAGCAGCAGAACGCAATACGGCTTCCGCATCTAATGGTTTAATTGTATGGATATTGATTACTTCAGCATGTATACCTTTTTCAGCTAAAATTTGAGCTGCTTGAATGCTTTTCCATACCAAATGGCCTGTACAAAAAATAGAAACATCAGCTCCTTCAAAAATGGTCCAAGCCTTACCAATTTCAAATACTTGATCAGGTGCAGTAAAAATTGGCACTTTCGGACGGCCAAAACGCAAATAGCAAGGTCCTTCATATTCAGCAATAGCCATAGTAGCTGCTTTGGTTTGGTTGAAGTCGCAAGGATTGATGACTACCATATCTGGCAACATTTTCATCATCCCTATATCTTCCAATATTTGATGGGTAGCGCCGTCTTCTCCTAAAGTTAAACCGGCATGTGAAGCACAAATCTTAACATTTTTACCACTGTAGGCAACACTTTGACGGATTTGATCATACACTCTGCCTGTGCTAAAGTTAGCAAATGTGCCTGTAAATGGAATTTTGCCAGCTGTCGCTAATCCAGCGGCAACGCCAATCATATTGGCTTCGGCTATACCCATTTGAAAAAAGCGTTCAGGGAAGGCTTTTTTAAAGGCATCCATTTTAAGTGAACCTGTCAAGTCAGCACAAAGGGCTACTACCTGAGGATTGATTTTGCCTGCTTCTAACAAACCTGCTCCAAATCCGGAACGGGTATCATTGCTGCCAAGTATTTCTATTGTATACATTATAAGTTGATTTCTGTAGTGGTTGCTGATGTGATGGTAAACTCCTTTTCAAAGGTGTATATGGTTCTAGTTTCTGGTTTGCTTCTGCCAATCACCAAGTATTTTCCTGGCTGCATAATAATGGACTGAAAATAATCATCACTGATATCTGCTACCCATTTTACTTGGCCATTGACTACATGGTAAATGCCACAAACTAAATCTCTGCTTTTGTTGATTTGTAATCTACCAGGTTGAGGAATAACAATTGAAGTTGTTTTGTTCTCATCCACCACAACACTGTCAAGGTGAATACGAGGTGTGGTTAACAATTCCATTTCATAGACGCCGCACAAATACCTTTTCTTAGTGTTAAAGGTTTGAGCATTCACAATGTCATATTGGTTTTTGACAGTTATGATGGCTTTAAGGTCGACGTAATTGGTCTTGCCTGTACAAACAAAATCAATAAACCCTTGAGGCACATCAATCGGTATGATATTGTGTCTGCCCACTAAGAGTTCAACGTTGTTTTTACGCACTGGTGGTAAAGTATGAACTACAAAATCATATTTCCTTAGTGGATCTAAGAACAAAGTATCTGGCACACCTCTTCCATTCATTGTATGCTCATAATTGAACAATAATTTCTTGGTAGCGGCATCATAAATACTCATTAAGGAATTGGTTTCCACTGGTCTTAACTTTTTATCCAACAAATTCACCTGACAACTGGTAGCATTCATGGCTTGAGAAACCACTACACCAACCACATTTATGAAATCTTTTTCAGTATTAGCATCGTAATAAGTCCCTAAGCAATCAAACTTTAACTTAAACTGCTCTGAAGAACCCAAGCCAATAATAAAAGGCTTTAAGAAAATGCCTTTCTTCTGAAGCGCTTGTGAAATTTGACAAGGATCTCCGGTGCATTCTTCCAATCCATCTGTTATGATGATCACTAAATTTCTAACACCCTTTTCCGCAGGAAAGTCCTTTTCACATTCTTGCAACGAGTAAGCGATTGGTGTCCAACCTTTAGGCACCAAACTATTGATACGTTTTTTAAGAATTACCGTATTATTAGGGGCGAAAGGTACTTCTAACTTGGAATCTTTGCAGTCTTTTAAATCAACTGTTTTTTGATGACCATAGACCCTCAAAGCCAATTCAACATTTTTAAAAGTCGATAAACTATCGACAATTTTTAAGGCCATACGCTTAGCGACAGCCATTCTGCTGGTTTTTTCTATTTGGGTAGTCATACTACCCGATGCGTCAAAAATCAAGAGTATACGCGTTTTCTCTTTTGATTGAGCCTGAACAGACCCAAAAACAATTAAAACAACCGCTAATAAAATATGTTTCATGATGAATTAACGCCGTGATTAGAAAAATCGTATCAATAATCGCCTAAACTTTCCGGCAATTGAGCCAAGGCTTTTACTAATTGGTCATCGTTTGGTGGTATACCATGCCATTCATGTGAACCCATCATAAAATCAACACCCGCACCCATCTCTGTTGTCATTAACAATACGATTGGCTTACCTTCTGCTCTGAGGGCTTGTGCTTTTGTATTGGTATCTAAAATGGATTGCATGTCATTGCCATTCATTTCAAGCACTGTCCAATTGAATGCTTCAAACTTGTTGCGCAATTGGTTAAAGCCCATAATGTCTTGCACATTGCCATCGATTTGTTGCTTATTGTAATCTATACTGGCAATGATATTACTTAATCCGTGATGACCTGCATACATGATGGCTTCCCAATTTTGGCCTTCTTGCAACTCACCGTCTCCCATATTAACATAAACAATTCTGTCATCTTGATTTAGACGTTTAGCCACAGCAATACCAACCCCAACAGATAAACCTTGACCCAAGGAGCCAGTGGCAATGCGAATTCCAGGGAGGTGATCATGGGTTGTTGGATGCCCTTGTAATCGGGTATTGAGTTTTCTGAAACTCGCTAATTCTTGAACTGGGAAATAACCACTTCTAGCTAAAACAGAATACAATAAAGGACTGATATGCCCATTTGATAAAATAAAGATGTCTTCACCATGCCCCTCTTGAGTAAAGTTTTGAGGATTGTGTTTCATTATCTGAAAATACAAAGCTGTTAAATAATCAGCACAGCCAAGCGATCCACCAGGGTGACCACTTTGCACGGCATGTACCATTCTAACAATGTCTCTTCTAACTTGAGAGGCTATTTGTTGTAATTCTTGAGTTGTAGGCATGAGAATATATCTTGATGCAAAAATTGCTTAAAAAAGTCAATAATAAAAAAGGCCAGTAGATTAATTATAAACGAGTAATAAACGCTTATATTAAGTTGAAGTCATCTCTGTCTTCTAATACAGGGAAATCAATACGGTATTGAATTAAAGAAGCTTTATTGAGATTGAATTGAAAGACTTTATCGTCATTAGAAAACCCGATTTCTTCACCCAAATAATTGATAATTGCTGAATCACCTTTATGTTCAACACCATTGCCGTCAATGCCTAGGCGATTACAAGCAATAACATAGCATTGGTTTTCAATAGCCCTTGCTTTAAGCAATTGTTGCCAAGCATAACTGCGTTGGGCTGGCCAATTGGCAACATAAATCAAGGCATCAAATTGTTCAGTATTGCGGCTAAATACTGGAAATCTGAGATCATAACAAATTAAAGGGCATATGCGCCAACCCTTGTAATCTATAACCAATCGTTCTTTACCAGCACTGTAATGGTTGGATTCAGCACCAGGTGAAAACAAATGGCGTTTGTAATACCATTGAACACCCCCGTCTGGCTGAACAAAAGCCAGTGCATTGTAGTAATTACCTGCATCTTCATGCATAATACTGCCCATAATAGCTGCGTTCAATTTTGCACTCATGCGCAACAACCAAGCTAATGACATTTCGCTCGATTCTTTCGCAAGCAACTCAGGTTTCATACTAAAACCAGTTGAAAACATCTCAGGTAAAACAATCAAATCACAATCCCTTATGCCTTCAATTTTAGACTCAAAATGGGCTAGGTTGGCCTCCACATCTTCCCAATACAAATGGGTTTGAACTACTGCAATATTTATAACTTGCATAAGATATCAAGAGCTTTATTCAGCGTTTCATCGGTTTTGGCAAAACAAAACCTCAAAACTCTGTGGTCTGTTTTGCGCAGGTAAAAGGCAGAAACCGGAATGGCTGCAACGCCTTTTTCTTGGGTTAAATGATTGGCCATCTCAACATCAGACAAATCAGCAATTTGATCGTAAGCAACCGACTGAAAATAACTGCCTTTACAATCTAAAAGTTTGAACCTTGATGCTTTTAAACCCTCTCTAAACATATCGCGCTTAGCTTGATAAAAAGCGCCTAAGGACAAATACAAATCTGGGCGTTTTAAAATGTCTGCATAAGCATGCTGAACGGGTGTATTAGCTGCAAATGCCATAAATTGATAAGCTCTTCTAATTTTGTCAGTCAAATTCTCTGGCGCTAATAAGTAACCCATTTTCCAACCAGTTGTATGATACGTTTTTCCAAAAGAAGAAACAATGATACTGCGCTTAGCCAACTCAGGAAATCTGGCTACAGACTGGTGCTCAAAGCCATCAAAAATAATATGTTCATATACTTCATCACTCAGAACCAATACATCTGTGTTGTGAATCAACTTTTCAAGCTTAAGCATATCCTCTGCACTCAAAATACTACCACTTGGATTGTGAGGCGTATTGAGAATGATCATTTTTGTTCTAATGTTAATGAGTTTCTTGATCTGATCCCAGTCGATTTTATAATCAGGATAGACCATTTCATACACAATAGCTTTACCGCCAGATAATTCAATAGAAGGAATATAAGAATCATAAGCAGGCTCCAAAACAATCACTTCATCATTGTCTTTAATTAAAGCATTGATAGCAGCATATATCCCCAATGTTGCCCCTGGCACTATGGTAATTTCTGTTTCAGGATGGTATTGGGCTGAATACAATTCATAGGTTTTTTGGGCAATTTGTTCTCTTAAAGCCATTAACCCAGGCATTGGCGCATACTGATTGAAGCCCTTCTTCATGGCATTTGCCACTAAATCTTTAAGCTCATCTGAACAGTCAAAATCAGGAAAACCTTGAGCCAAATTAATGGCATTGTATTGATTAGCCATAGCAGACATCACAGCAAAAATACTGGTACCCACATGTGGCAATTTATGATTGATAACCCCTTCAAATTTCACGATGAACAAATTTAAGCCAAAGGGCTAACATAGCCTCATGATGTATAGAGAATGTGAGTAAGTAGTGAGGGGGATGAGAGTGAGAGCAAGTGTGAGTGTGAGGGAGAAGAAAAAACCCCACTACCCCCTATACCCTAAAAAAAAGTCCTCAACTTACTTTGAGGACTTTGCGTTTGATCGTGCACTCGTAGGGATTATTGCATGAACCCTACTGTTTAGTCCTGCAAATGCAAAGTCCACCTTCTTCGAAGGCTTTTTTTGGTTTTTCATTCGCTTGCAATTGGCATTGCAGACTCATTCAAAACCAAACGCAAAGTCCTCAACTTGAGTTGAGGACTTTGCGTTTGATCGTGCACTCGTAGGGATTCGAACCCCAAACCTTCTGATCCGTAGTCAGATGCTCTATCCAATTGAGCTACGAGTGCCTTCCTTAAAGGACTGCAAAAGTAAGATAAAAAAAAATCCCTGACAAATAATTGTCAGGGATTTTAATAGAATCTGATTGAATTAGTTCAAAATGAATTTAGTTGAAGCAGAGAAACTACCTGCAGTCATAGTGCAAGAATATACACCTGAAGACATACCTGAAGTTGGAACTGCTACATCAAAGTTACCAGCACTGTAGTCACCTGAAATGGTTTTAACCAATTTACCAGTAACATCATAAACTGAAATCACAACTGTTTCGTTGTTCTTCAATTGAACTGGAACAAATACTTCATTAGCACTTCTGCTTGGGTTAGGGTAAACATTACCTAAAGCATTTCCGTTAGCATCACTGTTTTTAATACTTAGCGTGTTAGTAGTTAAGTGGTAATCAGTACCATCGAAAATGGTATTGGTGAAAACAGTACCTGGCAAGTAAGATTTCCAAATACTAATAGTTTGACCATAAACCAATTGGAAGTTAGTGATTACAGCGTTATTTTGAGCAGTTTGAACTGAGTTATCAACAGTAACACCAGATTTGCTGTACAATCTTACACCGTAAAGGTTGTATTTTTTGTTCCAAGTTGAACCATTGTAGGCAATACCAGTATCACCCAATGAAGGCTTTTTCATCGGTTTAAAAGTGATGGTGTGGCCAATCAACATTGAATTTGGACTTGCATCATTAGCAGTGATAGTTGCACCAACTGAAGCTTGTATGTTTCTACCGAAGAAAGAGGTTTGAGCACCGTTTAAGCTGATACTATCAGCAAATTGTTTAGTTAAGAAGATAGTATCAGTTTTGAAAGCAGCTGAGTTTAATCTTGTTTTAGGATTGTAATTAGCAATTTTAGGACAAGAATAGTAGTAAGATTTATTAGGGTCAGTTTGGTAGAAATAAGCTTTGTTATCTAAACCATCTGGTTTAAAGTACTGAATGAATACTGTATCAACAATAGCTACATTTTGGTTACCAACTTTCATTGAATCAGCAAATCTTACATAGAATTGAGTGAAACGGATAGAATCCCAAGTATAAGAATTGAATTTCGAAAAACGAGCAGGGTTGTTTTCAAACACCTCATCTCTCGCATCATTGATTCTACCTAATACGTGGAAACCAGTTTTGTATTTGCTTCCATCATCATAAACGGTGTACAAATTGGTGTCAGGTTGAATAAAGTAAACTGAACTGGCTAAACCAGAACCGTTGAAATCATTGTAAGCGTTAGCATAATCAAACCAACCTGTTCCAATGTCTCTTTTAGAAGAAGTTTTTTGATTGTCATTTTTAACCACAATTTTAAACTGTGGGTAATTGTGATTGATTTTTTCTTGCACTTGAGCTTGTACTGATAAGAGGCTCAATCCAAGAATACTGAGTAGAATTCTTTTCATAACGTGTTGTTTATTACTTTTGAGTTTAGACGCCAAAATTAATACGAATGCTGCAGTAAAGGAAAAAATTTAACAGAAAAATAAAAATTAATTCATAAAACACTGTTTGTCAATCAATTAATATTAAATATCACCAAGCATAGGGCGCAGCGTAATTTGTTCCATCACCATGCTAGAGCGGTTTTCCCACGCCATAAAGATTGCACTTGAAATGGCTTCTGTCTTTATGAATCTAGAAACTGGCAATTCAGTCCCTTGCCATGAATCTGTTAGCGTTGGCCCAGGCAATACCGCTGAAACTGCAATGCCTTGACTCATTAATTCTGCCCTTAACACCCTTGTAAAACCTAGAAGCGCATGTTTACTAATACAATAGGAAGAGCCGTTGGCGTATGCTTTTTCACTTGCAGTTGAACAGATATTGAAAACATATCCTCCTTTGGCTAAATTGGGTATTAGCCTTTTGGTTAAATAATAGCTCGCATTTAAATTCAAGGCCATTTGCAATTCAAAATCCTCATCGCTTTCTTGAGCAATAGCACCAGGCAGAAACACGCCTGCATTATTGATTAATACATCAATACTTTCAATTTGTTGAAGTATGATTTGAGCTGTGTCTAAAACCACTTGTTTTTGACTCAAATCAGCCATTAAAACAGTTAAATTTTGACCATATTGATCTTGCAATGGTGATAATTGGCCTATGGATCTTGAAATTGACAATACCTTAAACCCTTGATGTAAAAATCTTTCAACAAGGGCTAAGCCTATACCTTTTGAACCTCCTGTAATAACAGCTGTTTTTTGCATGTTCAAACTTAATCTTTTAAATGCGCTTTTGCAAACTGTATTGTGGACAAAGCCTTTATATTTCATTGATATCCAAAACAATTTATAATTATCTTTACGGCCATCAAATAAAGTATGGGGCATAATTACTTTTACTACTTCGGTCACTACTTGTTATTCTTAAAGAGTATGGTCTCGAAGCCTGAAAAAACAAGTATTTTTTTCAAACGAATACTTGATGAAATGTACAAAATTGGTGTAGGCTCCCTCCCTATTGTAGCCATTACCTCTTTGTTCATCGGTGCGGTAACCACTGTTCAAACAGCCTATCAGTTAGTTAGCGGATTCATCTCTAAAACTGTTATTGGCACTATTGTTTCAGATAGTACCATGTTGGAATTAGGCCCTACCATTACTTGTTTGGTGCTATCTGGCAAAGTGGGCGCTCATATTGCATCTGAAATTGGCAATATGCGCATCAGCGAACAAATAGATGCCTTAGAAGTGATGGGAATAAATGCTTCAGGATACTTAGCCTTGCCCAAAATTTTAGCAGGTCTTGTAATGATACCCATGTTGAACTTCATCGCTATAACCCTCAGTATTTATGGTGGTTATATGGCTGGAGAATGGTCTGGAATTCTAACGCATCAAGAATTCGTAACTGGCGCAAGAGACACCTTCAAAGGCTTTACCGTTTTTTTTAGTACTACCAAAGCCTTTACATTTGCTTTCATCATTACCTCAATTAGTAGCTATCAAGGTTATTACACTACAGGCGGCGCTTTAGGAGTTGGGGAATCAAGTACTAGAGCAGTTGTATACAGTTCTGTTATGGTTCTGTTTTTTGATTACATTTTAGCTGAAATCTTATTATAGTATGATCGAATTGATTCACGTAGATAAAAGTTTTGAAGGTAGACAAGTCCTTTTTGATGTCAATACGGTCTTCCAAAGTGGCAAAAACAATTTGATTATTGGCGCAAGTGGTGGTGGCAAAAGTGTGCTTATGAAATGTATGGTTGGCCTTGAAAAGCCAGAAAATGGTCAAATACAATTTGATGGCAGAGATTTATTGGCCTTGGAAGATCAAGCTCTCAGAGATGTTAGAAGAGAAATTGGTATGTTGTTTCAAGGAACTGCTTTGTTTGACTCATTAACAGTCGAAGAAAATATTGCTTTCCCATTGCAGATGTTCAGTAAAATGACTGCTGAAGAACGCCGTGATCGAGTGAATTTTTGCTTGAAGCGTGTAAACCTTGAGAATGTCAACAAAAAATACCCTGACGAAATCAGTGGTGGTATGAAAAAACGTGTTGGAATAGCGCGTGCCATTGCATTAGACATTAAATATCTATTTTGCGACGAACCCAATAGCGGCCTAGACCCTATTACCTCTCGTTTGATTGACGAACTATTAGACGAAATCACAAAAGAATACAATATTACCAATGTGATTAACAGTCACGACATGAAAACAGTATTTGATATTGGAGACCACATTGTCTTTTTATACAAAGGTCAAAAATGGTGGGAAGGGTCTAAACACGATATCCAACATGCTCGTCAAAATATTCCAGAATTCGATAAATTTATTCAAGCCAGTTATTTTCAATAAACCATGAAACGCTTCCGTATATATTCCCTTTTTGCCTGCTTTGTGCTGATTTTATCTGCCCACAAAAAAGAAGAAGGCATGTTCCCTCTTAGCCACCTAAAAAAAGTTGATTTAAAATCTGCAGGATTTAAAATCAATGAGAAAGACATTTACAATCCTGATGGCATAGCCCTTACTGATGCTTTGGTTAGATTGGGTGGATGTACAGGTTCTTTTGTGTCTGCAGAAGGCCTCATTGTTACCAATCACCATTGTGTATTCGGTGCCGTTGCTGGTTTAAGCACAAAAGAAAATGATTACCTAGAGAATGGCTTTTATGCAGCCAATAGAACTCAAGAATTAAGAACCAGTTTAACTTGTAAGATCACTAAAAGTTATGAGGATGTTAGTTTGAAAGTACTTGATGGCATTAACCTCGATATGGATCCTATAAAGAAAAAAGAACAAATCAAACTCAATATAGACGCCTTATTAGCTATTGAAAAAGCCAAATACCCTGACTTAAGTATAGAAATCAGTGAAATGTTTGTTGGCTACAGTTACACATTGTTTAGATACCAAGTCCTAAAAGATGTTCGCCTAGTATATGTACCCCCTAGAACAATTGGTGAATTTGGCGGTGAAACCGATAATTGGGAATGGCCAAAACACACAGGTGATTTTAGTTTTGTTAGAGCCTATATTGGCAAAAATGGCCAAGCAGCTGAATACAGTGCAGACAATGTTCCATTTGTCCCTAAAAAACATTTAACCATTAACCCTAAAGGCACCAAAAACAATGATTTGGTGTTTATCTTAGGCTATCCCGGCACTACCTACAGACAAGAGCCTTACCAATTCATACAATACCAACAAGAGTATGTCTTACCTTTTGTTAGCAATTGGTATGGTTGGAAAATCAACCTTATGGAAGAATTGGGCGCAACCGATAGAAACCGCTACCTGAAAATGGCAGGCAACATCAAACAATTGGCCAACACCAAAAAGAATTTTGAAGGTAAATTGTATGGACTAAGTACTACAGGATTATTAGATATCAAAAAAGAAGAACAGAACAGTTTGAAAACTAATATGGCCGGCAAACAAGTCAACACTTCCCTGTTCAACACCATTGATAGTTTATACCAAATCAAGCTCAACAATGCTACCATTGATTTATGGTTTAATTTATTTAACAGAGAGGCCAATAGCATGATTCAAGCCCTCAAAATTGCCAAAGTTAAAACGCTCAAAAAAGCGCCCAATGCCAACGACACCGTTTTCTGGAAAACCTGGCGCAAGGCCATCATTACCAACGGATCTGGTAACCCTGATGACAGTGAATTACAGCAAAAAATTTTAGCCGAGTTGATCAAACGTACTCAGCAATTACCAAAACAAAAAGGCATCAAATACTTGTACAAGATCAAAGACCCAATGGCTTGGGTAAAACAAGCCTATGAGGCCAGTATCATTACCAAACCACAATTCAATAAAGACGTTCAAAACAACCCTTCTGCTATATATAATGCAAAGGATCCTCTGATGTTATTGGCTTATGAATTAGCGCCATTGCTAAAACAAATCGAGGACCGAAGCAACAGTATTAATGCCCAAATCAGTAATTGTATGCCGGCCTTGTTAGAAGCTAAAATCAAATACACACAAAAAGCATTTATACCTGATGCTAATAGTACTTTACGCTTCACTTATGGCTATATCAGTGCATACAAAACAGGCCTTAATAAACATCCTTTCCCATACACCAATCGCCAAGAGATTTTCGAAAAAAATGCTACTGACAATACTGACTACAGATTATCTGCGCCAGTAAAATCTTTGTTGTTAACTCAAAACATTGACCCCATTTTATTAGATCCTGAAACTGGTGAATTATTAGTTTGTATGCTATACAATATGGATACTACAGGCGGAAATAGTGGTAGTCCGGTAATGGACGCTGAAGGTAATTTAGTTGGGGTTAATTTTGATAGAGCCTATACTGCAACACTTAATGATTACAGTTGGAATCCTGATTACAGTAGAAGCATTGCTGTTGATATTCGCTATGTATTGTTCACTATGAAATACTTGAACCATGCAGATAATTTATTGTCTGAGATGGGCGTAAGCATTAAATGATAAAGACAATTGTATTTGGCCTTAGCACATTGGTGTTAACATGCTATGCTTCTGCGCAAAGTGTGTACAATGAATTTGGTCAAAATACTTGTCAAGAGAAAACTGAAACTTATAGTCTCAAACAAGATCAAATTGAAATACTATACCAACTTCATGGCGATCACATAGCTAAAACAACACTTGATGAAGTACAATCTGTGATTCCTGAATTTGAAAACAGATTGAATTACAATTTAAGCAATGGCATAAAAATATTAGTTTTTAATCACTATAATGCCTACCGTCAAAGTCCATTTCACATTACCAATCCTCAATATTTTGCTGGAGGTTATTCTACCCTCAATGAAAATGTAGCTGCTATTTATTTTGATGGCAATACCCAACTATTTAAATTACAAATCCGAAAAGCTGTTGCGCAAGTAATGATTAATGAATTCATTTTTGGCGGCAATATTCGAGAACGCATTCAAACGGCTACTTTGTTAACCTTACCAGATTGGTATTACAAAGGCTTAATGGCCTATTTGGCAGAAAGTTGGAACATAGACAACGACAATCATCTTAAGGACTTTTTCCAAAGCAAAAAAGAGAGACAATTTACCTCATTACAGGCGTCTGATGCTATTTTAGCAGGCCATAGCATTTGGCGATACTTAGAAGAAAAAAATGGCCGAGGGGCGGTTAGTAATATTGTGTTTTTAACCAAATTAGGGCGCAATGTTGAGAATGCATTTATGTATTACACTGGCATGAACATTAACCAATTGCTAAATGATTGGCAGTCATTTTACCAAGACAAATACAAACAAGATGAATTGGCCTTTAAGTTGCCAAAAGGTCAAGAAAATGCGCCTACTAGTCTTTCAAAAAAACGATTTACTCAATTTAAATTAAGTAATGATGGCCAGTCAATTGCTATAGTCACCAATCAATTAGGTCGTTATCAAATCATCTTATATAACATCGCTAAGCAAAGTGTAAAGATCATTGCCAGAGGCGGCCAACAACTCCTCAACAGAAATATTGAATTACAATATCCGCTCATTCAATTTCATCCTCAGAAACAATGCTTGAGTGTAATGTATTTTGAACATGACGAAGCCACCTTATACAACTATGACTTAACTGGTCAATTAATTGAACAAAAACCATTAAAGGGCATCCCCTTTGTTAAAGGCTTTTCATATGATCATTCAGGCGAAAGAATCGCCCTATCAGTAATACAAAATGGACAATCTGATTTAATGCTCTACCACCTTAAAACCAATCAGATCGAACAATTAAGCAATGATGCCTCTGACCAATTAAACCCCCGTTTCTCCGCCGATGACCAAAGCATTTTGTTCAACAGCAATCAATACCGTTTGAGCCCGCATAATTCAGCCTATTTAGCCATATTTCAATACCATATATCTACAAAACGCATTGATTACTTAATTGGCCATCAGGATAATTATGCCAATGCAATAGAACCTAATGAAATCAAACCTGGCGTGATCAGTTATTTAAGTGATCAAAATGGCATCATGAATAATTACGCCTTTGATGTGAAAAGCAATCAATCATACATGCTGACTAATTATAAGCGTTGTATCATCAGCAATGATGTATCTGAGAGCGGAAGTCAAGTGGCTGATTTGGTTTTTTACAACAATCGCTACCGAATTTACATCGGTGAAATGTCTTTACAATGGCAATCTGATGTAGTGAAAGATGCCCCAATTACAGCCTATCGTAAATGGTGTATTCGAGAGTTAGACAGTAGTTTTTTCAAAGACAGTGTCCAAATAGGACTCAGCCAATTACCTCAAGATACCATATTTAAATCATTAGAACGCTTGTTTATTAGTGGGTTTCCAAATAAAGAATCTAGTTTGTTAAACAACAAATCTAAACCAGTTGTATCTGAACCGTTGTTTGGCCAAGCTAAACCGCAATTTGGTGTAGATTACTTTTTACAACAACTGGATAAAAGTATAATTGGCAGTCCACTTTTCCCTAGCAATGTGACAGAAAAAGTATTCAATTATCCATTGATTTCACCTCATTTACAGACATCCATCAGCGACATACAAAAAAACAACACTTTAGTGGCAGGTATTCGCATCCCATTAAGAATAAAAGCTTCAGATTATTATCTTCATTACAGTAATCGCAGTGGTCGTTGGGACAAAGACCTCTATGGCTTCAGAAGAAGCCGTGTTTTTGAAGTGTATTCAGAAGCCCAAAAAATGGTGAATGCACAAATCAAGGGCAGTATTGCTTACCCTTTTAACGAAAGAAGTCGAATAGGTTTCAATGCTTTTGTCAGAAATGACAGATTGGGATTTATGGCGGGCGATTCTATTCAATTGCAAAATAAAATCCAAAACAATGTATTTATTGGGCAAGGCATAGAGTACGTTTTTGACAATATTAAAAGCAATGGACTTAATTTATTTGAAGGTTTAAGAATAAAATATCAAGCAGACTTTTACAACCAAACGCAAAATCAAAAAAGCATGTTGAATCAGCTATTAGATGCTCGATGGTACCATCAAATTCACAGACAGCTCTATTTTGCAAGCAGATTAAGTGGCGCATTGTCAATTGGTCAACAACAAACTGCGTATTATTTAGGTGGCGTAGAGAATGTCTTAATCAATGTCGATTCTAACAACTTTAATTATAATTTACCATTGTTAAATAAGGCACCATATGCTTTTCAAACAATAGTAACACCCGCTAGAGGATTTATTCGCAACACAAGAGCTGGTAACAAATATCTGTTACTTAATATGGAATTGCGCTGGCCGATTTTTGCTTATCTGAATCAAAAACCCATTGCCAGTGAATTTTTCAGAAGTGTCATGTTAGTTGGCTTTGCTGATATTGGCACAGCATGGCAAGGAAGTTCACCTTACAGTTTGAGCAATCCATTCAATACAAAAATTGTTCAAGCACCTTTATATACGCTAACTGTTAGCACTCAAAGAGATCCATTTCTATATGCCTTAGGATTCGGGCTAAGAGCTAAAATCCTAGGACACTACATCAAATTTGATCAGGGATGGGGTTATTCAGAAAGGGCCTTGTTAAAGCCCCAAACAACTGTTTCAATTGGTTTAGACTTTTAATGAATTTCCAAAGAATTGTGATTAGCTGCCTCTTCATTCAAAATAGAAACAATTGTCGCATTAGGTTCAACCACAAGCTCATCTAAGGCTTTCATGGTTTCAAGGCTTTGATAATAAAACTGTAACAATTCAGCATCTTGAGCTAATTCCTCTTCAAGCGGTTTAATGAGCTCAGTTGATAATTCATTGTATAAGTATAAAAGAATATCGTTTTGAGTAAACTTTTTTGCCATAAGCTTTATATATGAGTTACACTATAAACGATGAGCCTTAACATTTATTGTATGATCAAAAAAAAATCTGCCTAGACGCGTCCAGACAGATTTATAAATATAAGAAGCAACAGTTAGTTTTGAAGGTATACTGCTTTGTCTTCAATCATCTTTTTTAAATTGATTAAGGCATAGCGCATACGACCTAGCGCAGTATTAATGCTGCAATTGCAAACATCTGCTATTTCTTTAAAGCTTAAATCACCATAATGGCGAAGGATTAATACTTCTTTTTGCTCAGCTGGTAATTGCTTAATCAAATCTCTCAAACCATATTTACTTTGATCTTTTATTACAGATTCTTCAGAATTTGAAGCATCTAATAACATATTGGCAAACACATCATCATCTTCACTAGAAGTGATCATTGGCATACGTTTGGTTCGTCTGAAATGGTCCATAGACAAATTACGAGCAATGCGAATAACCCATGGCAAAAATTTACCATTCTCTTCGTACTTGCCTTTCTGCAAAGTGTGAATCACTCTCAAGAAAGTCTCTTGAAAAATGTCTTCAGCAATGTAGCGATCGTTCACTACTACATAAATAGCACTGAACACCTTGGCTTTGTAGCGGCTAATTAACATATCCATGCATGCGTTGTTGCCAGACATGTAAAGCGCTAACAATTCTTCGTCGTTTTTTTGATACCTTTTCATACTAAAACCTGATTAAGTAAAGGCAACTTACCTTTGGTAGAACTTATTCTTATAGGCGTTTGATTAAAGTATGGCTATAGTCTATAGGCTGTATCGATTGAATTAATTAATTGCAAGATAGTAAAATAAAATCAATTTCCAAAAAAAATTAAAAAAAGTTTAAAAACCTCATAGTCTGTTGTGTACTATGTTAGAAAGACTTAAATTTGCACTGCAAGTTTGCACGACCAGCTCCTTGTGAACTCCCCCAGGGTGGAAACACAGCAAGGGCAGCAGGTTGAGCGGTGCGATGTGAACTTGCTTTTTTCATTTATCAGACACTTTGAATGAGCAAAGCAAGCATTCCTCAAGGCACAAGAGACTTCTCTCCCGAAGTCATGGCGAAAAGGAAGTTCATTCTAGGACATATAGAACGTATTTACCAATCTTTTGGATTCATGGCTCTAGAAACGCCAGCCATGGAAAATCTTAGTACACTTACAGGGAAATACGGCAATGAGGGCGATCAATTGATCTTTAAAATCCTCAACAATGGTGATTACTTAAAAGACATAGATGTGCTGAACATCGATGCCAAATCTTTAACCCCAAAAATTGCCGAAAAAGGATTGCGCTATGACTTAACTGTACCTTTAGCAAGATTTGTTGCTATGAATAGGCATGCTATCCAACTGCCCTTTAAACGTTATCAAATTCAACCTGTATGGCGTGCAGATAGACCACAAAAAGGCAGATACAGAGAGTTTTGGCAGTGTGATGCGGATGTTTTAGGTACAGACTCTATGCTATGTGAGTCAGATTTTATTCAGATTTACCACTTGGTTTTTGAAGCCTTAGGCATCAAGAATTATCAAATTAGAATTAATCACAGGGCATTATTAGAAGCAGCATGCGAAAAAGCCAATGCTGCAGATTTGTTTAAAGCCATCACTGTCGCCATTGATAAAATGGATAAGATCGCCTGGGAAGGTGTAGAGAAAGAATTACAAACCTTGGGCTTAAATAACAGTCAATGTGAAATTCTTGCTCAATTCCTTGTTAAACGTCCTTTCAACCAAGACGCAATTAATACTTTAAATACGCTTTTAAACGAACAAAGTAAAGCAGCTAAAGGGATAAAGGATCTACAGCAAATCTTACATTTCTCTAAAAACGACTCAGATAATGTGATATTGGACGGTAGTCTTGCTAGAGGATTAGATTATTACACAGGCTGTATTTTTGAAGTCATCATAAACGATGTTGCCATAGGCAGTGTTAGTGGAGGTGGCAGATACGATGAATTAACCTCCGTTTTCGGACTAAAAGAGGCCATATCTGGCATTGGCATTTCATTTGGTATTGATAGATTGTATGATGCCATGGAAGCCTTGGAATTGTTTTCTGGTAAAACACCAGCCTTTACAGATGTGCTCTTTTGCCCAATGGAAGACTCTGCATTACCTTGGTGTATTGAACTTGCCGCGCAACTAAGACAAAACAAGCTCAAAACAGAAGTCTACCCTCAAAGCAGCAAACTTAAAAAACAATTAGACTATGCCAATGCAAAAGGCATTAAAGCAGCCGTGCTGATTGGGTCAAACGAAATCAATACACAAACCTTAAGCGTTAAAAACTTAATTACTGGCGAACAGTTCTCATGTAATGCCAATGACCTATTAAAAGTTGTTTTGGGTTAATTCATTTTTCACCATTAACACCTTAAATTTTAAAACTAATTAAACTCATATAAAGTGCAAAACATTTATCAAAAAATTTTCGATAATAACAAACGCTGGGTGGCCTCGAAAAACGAGCAAGATCCGGATTTCTTTAAAAAACTAACCTATGGTCAAAAACCACCGATTCTCTGGATAGGTTGCTCAGACTCTAGGGTTCCCGCCAATGAAATTACAGGAACTGAACCTGGGGAGATATTCGTTCACAGAAACATCGCTAACATGGTTGTTCATACTGACATGAATATGTTAAGTGTATTAGATTATGCTGTTAACATATTAGAAGTCAGTCATGTTATCGTATGCGGCCACTATGGATGTGGGGGTGTATTAGCCGCACTTGACAACAAACAAGTTGGTATTATTGACAATTGGCTTAGGCACATCAAAGATGTATACCGCTTACATAAAACTGAAATAGATGCCATACAAGATCCTGAATTAAAAAGCAGGCGAATGGTAGAAATCAATGTTCAAGAACAAGTCTTTGACTTGTCTAAAACCTCAATTGTACAAAATGCATGGGGCGCTAATCGTGAATTGCACTTGCATGGTATTGTATATGATGTAGCCAACGGTGTGCTAAAAGACCTAGAACTCAATATTAGCAACAATCAACACCTTGACAACGTATACCAGTTAGACATAGACCATATCTAAACAAAAACTGTTAGAAAAAAGTGGAAGTCTATTGGGCTTTTAACAGGTCTAAACCTGAAATTTTACTATCTTTGTTTTTTGATTGAACCATATGTCAACCCCTAAATTCCATACGCTGAGTGTTAAACACGTAAAGCGCGAAACCCCTGAAGCTGTATCTGTCACCTTTGATGTACCTGCAGCGCTTCAAGCGGATTATCAATTCACACAAGGGCAAAGTATTGCTATAAAACACACAATTAACGGCCAGGAAATTAGAAGAAGTTATTCTATATGCAGTAGCCCTCTAGATGGCGAATTAAAAGTAGGGATTAAACAAATTACCAATGGTGTATTTTCTACTTATGCCAATACCATTTTAAAGGCTGGCGATCAGTTAGAAGTCATGACCCCAACAGGTCATTTCTACACAGAGTTGAATGCCGACAATCAAAAACAATATTTAGGGATTGCTGCAGGCAGTGGTATTACGCCATTGCTTAGCATTATAAAAACCACTTTAGTTAAAGAGCCTAAGAGTCAATTTACGCTTGTATATGGTAACCGCAACACTGGTTCAATTTTGTTTTTAGAGGATTTAGAGGCGCTAAAAAATCAATTTGTAGACCGCTTCAAAGTGCTTTATGTGCTAAGTCAAGAAGCTGTTGATGTAGCCATTTTGAACGGTAGAATTGATGCGGCTAAAGCCCAAATGTTGGCCGAGCAAAATTTAATTCAAATTCAGAACATTAATGAGGCTTTTTTATGTGGGCCAGAGACTATGATTATGGACTTGAAAGCCTACTTGTCTGATAAAGGCTTGAGCAGCAAACAAATCCATTTTGAATTATTCACCTCACCTTCTACCACTCAAGTAACAAACACCAATCAATTACAAAATCAAGCTCAGTCTGAAAACCAAGGCCCTACAGCTAAAGTAAGTGTTAAGGTTGATGGACTTACCTACCAAATTGATTTACCCTACAATGGTGAAACCATATTAGATGCCGCCTTAAAGAAAGGCGCTGATTTACCATTTGCTTGTAAAGGAGGTGTATGTTGCACTTGCAGAGCCAAAGTAACACAAGGCAGTGCCAGTATGGACATGAACTTCTCTTTAGAGGATGATGAAGTAAAAAAGGGTTATATTTTAACTTGTCAGGCCCACCCTACCTCTGATGAAGTTTTTGTTGACTTCGATATCAAGTAAGATGCTATGACCAGCAATTACACTAAGAACATATTAAGACCCATAGTAAATGCTGGAAAACGCTTAGCGGCTCCTTTTGCAGTTGGCAAAGACAAAGCCTACCAACAACAATTAAGAACTCTTAAAAAATTACTTAGTAAAGCTAAGGATACCGAATTTGGCAAAACTTACGGATTCGCCGAAATTTTAAAAGCCAATTCAGTTTATAAAGCCTACAAACAACAAGTGCCATTAATGGAATACTCCAAAATGCACGATTGGTGGCAAAGGGCATACAATGGTGCTGAAGATATTTCTTGGCCAGGCAAAATAGAATACTTTGCATTGAGTTCAGGCACTTCTGAAGGCAGTAGTAAATACATTCCAGTGTCGCAAGACATGATCAAGTCTATCACTAAAACCAGTATCAGACAAATCATCTCTATCGCCAAAACCGACATCCCAAAGGATTATCTGACCAAAGATTACTTAATGATGAGTGGAAGTACCAGCTTGTATTTTAATGATGAGGGCAAAACCTATGCTGGAGATTTAAGTGGCATTACCAGTGGAAGAGTGCCAGGTTGGTTTGATCGTTTTTCAAAACCACCACATGATATTCGCAGCGAAAAAAGTTGGGAGAACAAAATCAACCGCATGGTTGAACAAGCCCCACAGTGGGATATTGTTGCAATTGCTGGTGTTCCAGCTTGGATACAAATTCTGTTTGAAAAAATCATTGCGAAATACCGCCTCAAAAACATTCATGACATTTGGCCAAACTTTAGCGTTTACATTTGGGGTGGCGTAGCCATTGAACCCTATAAAAAGAGTTTAGATGCCCTGTTGGGTCAACCCATCATGTATTTTGAAACCTATTTGGCTTCAGAAGGTTTTGTAGCCTATCAAACTAAGAAAGATGCCAGTGGCATGCGATTAAATTTTAAAAATGGGATGTTTTTTGAATTCGTGCCATTCAACGAAGACAACTTCGACCAAGATTACAATTTAAAACCCAATGCTAAAGTTTTGAGCATTAAACAAGTTGAAAAGCATGTCGACTATGCTATTTTACTAACAACATGCTCAGGCTCATGGCGTTATTTGATAGGTGATACCATTCAATTTACAGACATAGACTTATGTGAAATTAAAATCACAGGTAGAACCAAACATTTCTTAAGTATATGCGGAGAACATTTAAGTGTTGACAATATGAACGAAGCTGTTTCGAAGCTAAGCGACCTAATTGACACACCGATTAATGAATTCACTGTTAAAGGCCTGAGCCATCAAAACACCCATAGCCATCAATGGTTTATAGCTTGTGACAAACCCAATTTAAATGAAGTGGATGTTGCTCGTCAATTGGACGAATTTTTAATTCAAACTAATGATGATTACGCCACAGAACGCAAACACGCCCTAAGTTCAATTAAAGTCAAACTTATTCCATCTGATCTCTTTATTTTGTGGATGCAAGAACAAGGCAAATTCGGCTCTCAAAATAAATTCCCAAGGGTATTGAGCTCATCCAAATACGAAGAATGGATTGAGTTTTTAAAACAGCAACAAATTACTTTTTAGAATCTGCGTAATTAAACGCCTTTTTCATCAAATCTGTCAATCGTTTTGAAGGATCTGTTCTGATAGCATTTTCCTCTTTTTCTACTTGATCAAAAAGTGCCTTCATGGCTTTGTCAGTTACATATTGGTTCAAATCTGGATTCTGCTTAGTTACTAAAGGGATTTTGTTATAGGTATTCACCAAATCAGCCCAATGCGCAGTAAAACCCACTTGACTTAATGATTGCTCTATTTGAGGTTTAAATGCGGCTTGTAATGAAACACTGGTAGTTTGTTTTAGATAATTTGTAGCGGCCCCATTGCCTCCCGTTAATATAGACATTGCGTCAGTAAATGACATCTTAGTTACTGCATCAATGAAGATGGGTTTAGCGGTTGCAACTGCCTTTTCTGCACCTTCATTCAATTGAAAAATAACTTTATCAACTTGATTACCCATACCAATCGACCTCAATTTATCAGCCATTTTTTGAGCGTCTTCAGGTAAAAGTATCTTTAAAATAGCATTGTTATTAAAGGCGCCTGTTTGAGACAATTGCGCAACACCATTTGAAAACCCCTGTTTCAAGGCATCTTTTAAACCATTCGCTGCTTCAGATTGAGTGGGCACAGTATTTAAATTTGAAATCACATCAGTCGCAACAACTTTTGCAACGTCACATGCGCCGAACAATATCGATAAAACGCCGATTAATAAATATTTTTTCATTATTCAAAAGAATTACATTTCATTTCTGAGCGCATCTAACCAATCAGATAATTGCACAATTTCATTTTGATTAAGGGCACTCATCTGTTCATAAAACGCATAGATTTTAGGATTGATTTGAGCCAATACTTCTTCGCCTTTGTCTGAAATCTGCAATAAGATTTGACGCTTATTTTTAGCATTGCAATGTCTGCTGATCATGGCTTTGTCAACCAATTTATCGCAAAGTCTTGTAACATCTGGGTTTTTGTCAAGCATTACAGCTTTTAAATCACCACAAGTTGCATAGCCTTTTTTTCGACCATTTAAGATTCTCAACACATTGTATTGCGGCAAACTAATGCCATAGGGTTTAATGATCATTTTTAAAGCGTCTTGCAAAGCATTTGCTGTAAAAATAATATTAACGATGGCCTTCTCGTTCAGATTACTAAATTGACTAGTTAATATGGCTTCTTCAATTTTCACAGTTCTACAAGTATAAGTGTTTTTTAATTAATGTTTTAAGGATTTTAAGTGTTTTAAGGCTTCTCTTTTACTTAAAGGTTTCAAAGGATAGGTATTTACAAAATTAATCACCCAGTCAGGTTGCATTCGGGCATATTGCCTTAGCGCCCAGCCAATAGCCTTTTGAATAAAAAACAAATTAGAGTCCGCATGCAATTGAATAACATGCGTCAAATAATCAGTATCTGTTTTGGTTTTGTAAAGTAACTGGTGAATGATACTGGCTCTATTCAGCCACATATTACTACTACTCTCCCACTTGTTTAAAATTGCCATTTTAGTTTGAGGGTATTGCATCAAAATAGGACCAACACATTGACTGCACAGAACGTCAACGGTGTCCCACCAACTGTGACGAGTTAATAAATCCTCAAAGAGTAGAATAGTCTTTTCTTGCCAAATGCGTTTGTTTTTTTGTGCAATAACAATTGCAGCATAATGAAACTCTCTGGCTTCTTGTTCCCACAACTGGCTGAGTAACCACTCAAAACGTTTGGCATCTGGATGATATCCCTTTAATATGGGTTGTAATATTGCTAATCGATCTGGTGCTGAAATACCCAAAAACACAAATTGATCACGCATGTAAGCAGACATTGCCTCTGCTTTTTTGGGATTAGCCGCAGCCTCATAAGCCATTAAAATTTCAGAAAGGACTTGCTGCTCGTTCATTGAGCTAACAAAATAAATCAAAAAACTGCTCACAATCATTAAAAAATAGCAAGTTGTGAGTTAATTTTATTTAGAAAAATTCTAAATTGCGGGCCAATTTCTATGAAAGCCACAGATTTAAGCCAAGGCGAAAAAGCTACCATTCTTGAGGTCGAAGCTGGCGAGCTAAAAAACAAACTCATTGAGATGGGTTGTTTTGAGGGCAATTTCATACAAAGATTGTACACGGCCCCTTTGGGAGATCCAATTGCTTTTGATATTAATGGTTATATTCTAGGTTTAAGAAAAGAAGAAGCAAAATACATTTTAGTTAATAAAATTGATTAACAGCGGTAAACATATTGTTTTGGTGGGCAATCCAAATAGTGGCAAAACAACACTATTTAATGCGCTTACAGGACTGCACCAAAAGATTAGTAATTTACCTGGCACTACCATCGAACATAAAACTGGTCAATTTAAACACGAAGGCATTAGCTTTCAAGTTACGGATTTACCAGGCACCTATAGCTTGTATCCTAAAGGAGAAGATGAACTCATTACAGTTAATTTTCTTTTAGAGCCCCGTCAACCTAAAATAGATTTGATTGTATTTGTTGCAGATGCTAGCAACTTGACTAGAAATTTATTATTGTATTCTCAAGTAGCAGACTTAGGCTACCCCATTATCATTGCCTTAAACATGAATGATGTTGCGGCAACAAAGGGCATTAATATCAATGTAGAAGAATTATCAAAACAATTAGGGGTATTTGTTTGCCCTATTAATGCCAGAAAAGAAATAGGTATAGAAACATTGTTACAAGCTGTAACCAAAACCAATCAGGCCACCCAAAGTATTTTTTTCGAAACTGAAAATAAAACTGATAGCGGATTTTTTGTACATTACAGATTGTTCTTGATTCAAAAAATACAAGAATTCAAATTAGAGCATAAAGGCTATGATCAATCGATTGCGGACGAAACTACTAGTCGCTACAAAAAAATAGATGCCCTTGTTCACTTATGCATGCGAAAAGAAGAGAGCAAAGACAAGCATTACACCCATAAAATAGACAAAGTCCTATTACATCCAATTTATGGATTCCTAGTCTTTTATGCTACTTTATTCCTTCTGTTTCAATTGATCTTTAAGGTCGCCGATTACCCAATGAATTGGATTGAAACAGGATTTGCCATGCTGGCAGAATTGGTTGCCAATACTTTACCAAACAATGCGCTAAGTTCTCTGATATGTGATGGCCTAATTCCAGGCATCGGTGGCGTGATTGTATTCTTACCCCAAATTGTATTATTGTTTATGATGATTGCCATATTAGAAGACAGTGGCTACATGACCAGGGTAAGTTTTATTACAGACCGTTTAATGCGCAAATTTGGTTTAAACGGCAAATCTGTAGTACCTCTGATTGGCGGTATGGCTTGTGCTATACCCTCCATTATGGCGACAAGAACCATAGACAACAAAAAAGACCGTCTGATAACCATGCTGGTAACACCTCTAATGAGTTGCTCTGCAAGGCTTCCTGTATATACATTGTTATTGGGCTTATTATTTATAGATAACCAAACCTATTGGGTTGATTTAAGAGGCATCATTTTACTTGGGCTCTATTTAATGGGGTTTATTGTGGCGCTCATTTTTGCCTTTATGTTCAAATTGATCTTAAAACAAAAGGAAAAAAGCTTTTTTGTCCTTGAACTCCCTGATTACAAATGGCCTAGATGGAAAAACATCCTTTACACTATCAAATCAAAATCAGGTGATTTTGTATTCAATGCCGGAAAAATTATTGTAATAGTAAGTATTGTTCTTTGGTTTATGGCCAGCTATGGTCCTCCCCAAGCATTTGATGCCATCCATGAAAAATATGAACATTACCAAGGCGCAGACAAAGCACAACGCATTAAAAGTGAAGAATTAGAAGCAAGTTACGCTGGTATTTTGGGCAAAACGATAGAACCTGCCATCAAGCCATTGGGATACGATTGGAAAATAGGCATTGCTTTGATAACTAGTTTTGCCGCCAGAGAAGTCTTTGTTGGCACAATAGCTACAATTTATAGTGTTGGTAACACAGAAGACGAGTCTCAGTTAACACATGTTTTAAAACAACAAAAACGTCAAAATCTAAAACCTATTTACGACACCCCTACTATTTTATCTTTATTAGTGTTCTATGCCTTTGCTATGCAGTGTATTAGCACCTTGGCTGTGACATACAGGGAAACGCGTCAATTAAAGTGGCCAATCATTCAATTTGTTTACATGAGTGGATTTGCATGGATCATGAGTGCAATTGTTTACCACTTATTTTAAGCTTCAGACTTCTATAATCATCCAAGTGGTTTTGTTCCAATAGAGTTGGTCCCTTTCTCTAAAGCTTTCAACTAATTCTTGAATTCGCCATTTCAACAGCCTTAAGACTTATTCAAACTAAGTTCAGATTGGAATAATCTAACAAACAGTAATGAGCAATTAAAGCAATTCATTAATCTTAAGATGGAATAACAAAGACCATAAATGGTCTTATATATGTTTTGAATTATAGACAATATAGGCAGTCCTATAAAACAGAAAACCCCGACACAATGGTCGGGGCTCCCTGAGAACAATATACTATTTCTAATTACTTAGTAATGGTAATCTTTTTGGTAGCAACTTGGTTTTCAGCGTAAACTTTAACCATGTATACACCAGCAGCACAATCAGTCATGTTAACTTCAGTAGCGTTGTTGTTCACTACCACTGTCTTAACCAATTCGCCTA